>Ga0256827_10001665_pt1 | contig 14289 bp, 11 predicted proteins | sample CV84metaG_FD_185977 | JGI IMG/M metagenome (GOLD analysis project Ga0256827, IMG submission 185977) | Hydrothermal vent microbial communities from East Pacific Rise, Pacific Ocean - CV84 | ecosystem: Environmental > Aquatic > Marine > Hydrothermal vents | place: Pacific Ocean: East Pacific Rise... | reverse complement strand
AGAGTCGTTGAGAAAAAATATAATGAGAAATAATTAATGATTTTTTTACTAACATTGCAGGGTCTTTTAAAGTGGCACCCATAGACCGAAACGCGTGGCACCCATAGACCGAAATAGCCATTAGTTCATTCAGACTGATATTATTCTACCTCACGGTTTTAAACCGTGAGGTGGTTTTGTTGTAAATATCCAGCCATAAAAAAAGCGGCACTCACCGAGTGCCGCTTTTTAATTTATTAGTTCAGGCTTTTAGTACCTGTAATGTTATAACCCTCTTAATATTCATGCTTTTCGCTTAGATATTTATATAAAGATAAGAAATAAGTCTGACAAAATCACGAAAATAATACATGTAATAGTTTTTTTGTTTAAACAAAGTTGGTTTTTAATACTTCCTGCGGGATGATGAGGCTGGAGATTGAGCTATTTACACTTAGAATGTAGTGTATTCGTTTGCTACTTTTTAATAAGTTCATCCATAAACTCTTTGGCAAAAAACTGTAACTCCTGCCTGCTGTTTAAGTTTAATTTGTGAAGTATACTTTTAAAATATGAATCAATTGTAAATGGAGATTTAAGCATTAGCTGAGCTAACTCTTTTCTATTTGTTGTATTTGTAGTTAAAATAATAAGTTCTAATTCTTTCTGACTTAAGTTACTTATACCGTACAATGAGTCCGAAAAAAGTGATAGTTTAATGCTATCTCTTTTCTTTAAAATAGACTTCATTGAAAGTGAAATGTACTCACTGTCACTTTCGATTACATTTTTAATTGTATCTGAAAACTCTTCGTAATTACATGTTTTTAATAAAAAACTGTTAAAACCACTTTTTCTAACTTTGTTCATAATTCTATACGAATTATAATTAGTAAAGGCAATTATTTTGATAGCAGGAACAAGATCCTTCACTCTATTAATAAAATAAAAGCCATCGTAGCTTTCATCATTATCAAATTCCAAATCGCAAAATACCAGACTTATCCTGTCTTCAATGACTTTTACAAGTGCACCTTTTATGTTTGTTGTAAAAAAACATTTGGCAGCAGGTAGTATTTGCATTATTCTGGATTCAATACCTTCTTTTAAAAAAGAATGATCATCAATGATAAGAATATTTATTTTAGAAGATTGATTGCTCATAATATTTCAAGCTTATAAAGTATATGGAATAGTTATTCTTACCACGAACCCTTCACCCACGCTTGTAATTACATCCATGCTTCCTTTTAATAATTCAACCCTGTCCTCAATGCTATGATATCCATTTCCTTGAGTAAAGTTTCCAGTACCAATACCATTATCATTATAAGTAATTAACAGAATACTGTTTTCTAAAATTATACTAATATCAGTTTTACTTGCTTTAGCATGTTTCAGATTGTTGGTTATTAGTTCCTGAACAATGCGGTAAATATGTGTGCCATAAGGTTCTTCCATCTCCATGTTAACCGGGGATAAATGCAAGTTAAACGCCAGGTCTTTATTGTTTTCAGGAATAACCTCAATTAGCCTGTCAAAAAATAATTCACCATGAACAGGAGTGCCGTTAAGTTGGTGCGACAGGTTACGAACTTTATTATAGGTCGCCAGTAATGTGTTTGATAATTCTATCTGGTCTTTTTCAGTTTCGTAAACAATTTTGAGTATGCTGCCTGCAATACCATCATGCAATTCTCTTCCTATCCTGTTTTTTTCTACTTCGCCAGCTGTTATTGCACTCTTTAGCAATTCCAGTTTTTGTTTGTGTTTTTGCCTGTACCAAAGAAAGTATCCTAAGCCAATTATAAATATTAAGACACCTAAAATACCATAAGTAGTGTATCTTGATTGTGTAAGTTGAGCCTCTTTTTTTATGTTTTCATTGGAGAGAGCCAAAATTTTATTTTGCTTTTGTTGGGATTGATATTTGGCTTCAAGTTCATTTACTGATTCAACATTTCTTAATGAATCTAATTCTGTATTAATTTTGTATTTAACCTCAAGCCAATGTAATGACTGTTTATAATCGTTTGTTTTTTTGTACACATTGTACAGTCCTTCACTGATTCTATAATGATCTTGACCCACTGTTTCTAAGTGGCCAGCTTCATTATCAGCTTTTAAAAAGTGTTCTATTGATTTCTCATAGTTGCCATTTTTTGCATAATATTTTCCGAATGCAATATTCATTTCCAATAATAGAGATTCATCATTAAGCCGTAGGTTAATATCATTAGCTCTGTTTAAAAATAATATCGCACTATCCAGCTTATGCAATTCAATGAAGTTTAACCCTAAATTTAGATTAATTAGGCACGCTTTATCCGGTCTGTTCAATTTTTTACTTTCGAGTAAAGCCTTAAAAAAATAATAGTTACTAGTTTTAACTTCTTTCATTTTCATGTATGCGAGTCCAATATTGTTGTATGAACCAAAATTGTATCTACTGTTGTCACCAATTGCAAGCAAGCCATACTTAATGCACTTTTCATTATCTTTTTGATTTAAAAACAACTTGCAAAGGTTCAAATACAACATACTGATATGATTTGGCATATTATGCTTTTCTGCTATTTCAAGTGCCCTAAAGTAATACTCAATAGCAATTTGAGGATGGTTTAACATATCGTAACACAAAGCAACGTTATTTATTGAGGTAATTAATGTTGCAGCTGTCAGAATATTATCAGGAGAATATAATTCTTGCATATATGCCATATAACTTTTAAAAAAAACCAACGCATCTGAAAGCCTACCCATATTAGCCAACACGATTGCTCTATTATTATTTGAACTAAAAAACAAACTTTTGTTTTTAACAATAGAAGTATCAAGTTTTTCAAATTTTTCATCTAATACGGTAAATAACAACAGCGATTTATCATACTCACCTTTATAAAAATAATTTAAAGCCTTACCACTTAATGAATTTATATTATGGTATAATGTGTCGATACAAAATTTATTTGAATAATATATTGCGAGATCGTATAAACTGTCGGAGTTTTTATAATCGTTAAGACTACATAATAAAAACCCTTTGGAAAAACTGAGATCAATGAATAATTTGTCTTCTTTTGTTACTTCTTTTAATAATTCTTCAGTTTTATTAAAGTAAAACATACTTTTTTCTTTGTCAGTATGGATGTACTCCAACCCTATATTATAGTATATTTTAGCTTTATCAAGCTGTTCTGAGGTGTGCTCCACTTCATTTAATAAACTATCAACAACAGCAGAAGGCTGTTTGCTTTGGGCAATACTACCTTGCAAAAGCATAACAAGAACAACAAGTAATAATGGAGTCTTCATTATTAGATTTTTAGATAAAAACATAGAATGCAAAGCTATAAACTTTCATCGTAGTATACCTACATTGTGTAGTGCCAATTGATTTTTTTGTTGGATTGTTGTAGTGTAAAATCTATACTTCTGATATTATGAAACAAATTATTACAATTTTTCTTCTATTAACAATAGGAATCACGGCAAATGCCCAGGAATGGAAAGAGTTCCTCCCTAAAAACAAAACGGAACATGAACTGACCTTATTCGATTATCAAAAAGCATTTCGTGAATATGAGAAATCGTATCAATCAATAGACGGTTTCTATTTCGAAAATAGTGAAAAGAGAAAATTACCGGATTATAAGCATTTTAAAAGGTGGGAGTTTGACATGGAGCACAGGGTTAACCAACGCACGGGCATACTCCCCGAAAAAACCGATTGGGATAGAATACAGGAACATAAAAAACAACACCCTGATTTATACCGTAGCTCCGGTGGAGCATGGTCAGGTATTTCACCAATGGATTATACAAACTGGTTTAATAATTCAGGTTTAGGCAGGGTTACTGCCATTGGTTTTCATCCAACTGATACCAATACCTTTTTTGTTGGAGCAGCTTCAGGAGGATTATGGAAAACTGTTGATGGCGGACAAACTTATACCTCTCTTACAGATACTTTAGGCTATGAAGCTATTTTGAAAATACATGTACCGGATGATTATCCAACAAGCAACACGTTCTACATCCTTGCAGCGCAATATTACAGTTATAATGATGGGGTGGATTATGGTAAAATATTTAAAACAACAGATGGAGGCCTAAGTTGGACCATGTTAAACTTGGGCTATAATTATCCGGTACCAAGTACAGACCCTCATTCAGAAGGGGGGATTGACAAAGACTATTGGCTTAAGTTTGATAATGATGATCCTAATGTTTTTTATGCTAAACTAACATATGGTGCTACCGTTTACCAACAGTATAATGGATGGTATAAAACAATTAATGGTGGTGATACATGGGCCGCTTTAAATCATGATATAGGGAGAGTATTCCATCCTGTAAATGATGATATTCAATACTACATTAATCCGAATGGTCATTTTATGAAAACTACAGATGGGGGAAATACCTGGGTGCAGAAATATGATCTTGGATATACTATACCATTTCAGGACTACTACCATATTGCAGTGAGTGATGATCAGCCGGATTATGTATATTTTGTAACAGGGTTTTATCCAAACATGGATGGTTTTTATAAATCAACTGACGCCGGTGAAACCTTTACACAAGTACTTAACAACACAACAGGTCCTAATTTATATGGTACATGCACGGGTGGATTCAACGACAATATACACCCGAGTGGTAATGGCGAACTTGCCGTAAATCCAAATAATGCTGATGATATTTTCGTGGGGTATTTTATAACCTGGCATTCAACTGATGGCGGTTATAATTGGTATAGGAGAGCATGCAATGACCAAACAGAGACAAAGCAAGCACATCCTGATAAGCATTTTTATGGTTTTCAGCCTATCACTAATGCTATGTATGAGGGGAATGACGGTGGTATTACAAAATCGTATGATGGTGTTTACTGGACTAATCTTTCGCAAAACCTCCCCATAAGTCAGATTTATCGCATTGGCATATCCCAAAATGCTCAAAGTGAGTATTTGTTTGGTACTCAGGATAATGGGACTTTTTATCATTCATCAAGTGCAAATACATGGTCAATGGTTCTTGGTGGTGATGGAATGGATTGTGCCATAGATCCTAATAATGACAATATACAAATATGTAGTGGGCAAAATGGTGGTTTTTTTCGAACAACTGATAAATGGGTTACAAAAAGCTATTTATATCAAAACTTTCCTTCAGGATTTGTTGGCCATTGGGTTACACCACTTGATTTACATCCAACTAATCCAAATATTTTTTATATACTGGGGGACAATATGTTGATTAAAACAGCCGATGCAGGAAATAGCTTTACTCAAATTGGTAGCGGTGCTAATTGTTTTTCAGTTAGTCCATCGAATCCTGATATTATCTATAAAGCGGATAAGATTTATGTAAATAGAACTACACAAAACACCCTTTTAAAAACGACTGATGGAGGTAATACATGGGTAGATATTATAAGCAATTTTAATCTCAGTTATGATCCTGAAATAAAATATATTGAATTTGATGACAATGATTCTGACACGGTATGGGTTGTAACAACTAGTAGCACACAGAATAATATGTATTACGGTGGTGTTTTTAAAACAACCGATGGTGGCCAAACATGGACTGATATATCATCAGGACTTCCTGATAACCGGTTTAATGTTATTGCATATAACAAACAATACACTGCCGGTTCAGAGATATATTTGGGAACTTATGGTGGTGGATCTTATGTAAAAAGAGAGGGTGAAGATTGGATTCCATTTATGACGGGATTAACCAGCAGCCCGGTAATGGATATGGAAATTTACTATGATACAATCAATCCTGACAACAGTAAAATAAGAGCCGGCACTTACGGCAGGGGTTTGTGGGAGAGCGATCTTTATACTGTAATGACCCCGGAAGCAGCTTTTACGGCAACGCCTTTAACAGGTATCGCACCCTTAACAGTTAGTTTTACCGATACCAGTACCAATATACCTACCTCATGGTCATGGGATTTTGGCGATGGTGGTACATCAACCGAGCAAAACCCCAACTATACATATAATGTTCATGGTACATACACGGTTACCTTAACTGCAACTAATTCAGGAGGAAGTGATACTGAAACAAAAACTGATTATATAACAGTAATACAACCTGTTCCGGTTGCTGACTTTATTGGGGTACCCACGAGTGGGGATTCACCATTATCGGTAAACTTTACCGATCAAAGTACAAACGACCCTACTGCCTGGTCATGGGACTTTGGCGATGGCGGAACATCTACCGAGCAAAATCCTGAATACACGTACAATACTCATGGTACGTACACTGTTTCGTTAATAGCAACTAATTCGGGTGGCAGCGATACTTTAATAAAAACAGACTATATAATTGTAACACAACCAATTCCTGTGGCCGACTTTTTAGGAACTCCCACGAGTGGCGATTCGCCTTTAACAGTTGATTTTTCTGATTTAAGCACTAACGACCCTACAACATGGGTATGGGATTATGGTGACGGGGGCACATCAACAGATCAAAACCCAACTTATACCTATGATACGCATGGTACATACACTGTTTCATTAACGGTTACTAATACAGGAGGAAGTGATACTGAAACAAAAACTGATTATATTATCGTTACGCAACCTGTTCCTGTAACCGATTTTAGTGGAACACCCATGAGTGGGGATTCACCTTTAACAGTAAGTTTTACCGATCAAAGCACAAACGATCCCACCTCGTGGGACTGGGACTTTGGTGATGGTGGAACATCAGGTTTGCAAAACCCTGACTATACATATTTTGCTGCCGGTACTTATACTGTTATTTTAACCGCTACTAATTCGGGAGGTAGTGATACTGAAACAAAAACAGATTATATAACAGTTACTCAGCCGCCACCTTTGGCTGACTTTATTGGAACCCCTACCAGTGGGGATGCACCTCTATCAGTAAGTTTTACAGATCAGAGCAGCAACGACCCAACATCTTGGGATTGGGATTTTGGTGATGGAGGAACATCAACAGAGCAGAACCCGAATTATACCTATAATTCGGCAGGTGTTTATACTGTAACCATGACGGCAACTAATCCGAGTGGTAGTGATACAAAAATCAGGACTGATTATATTTCAGCAGGTGTTCCCCCCGAACCGCCAATTGCTGAGTTTAGCGGAACACCTGCCAGTGGCAATGCCCCTTTAATAGTGAGTTTTGTTGATGCATCCTCAGGAAGTATCGATACCTGGAATTGGGACTTTGGTGATGGCGGAACTTCTGTTTTACAAAACCCTGACTATACTTATACTTCTCCCGGTACTTATACAGTCAGCTTAACAGTTACCGGCCCGGGTGGTGATGACAATGAAATCAAGACAGATTATATCAATGTTACTTATTCTGCACCCATTGCCGATTTTAACGGTACACCAACATCAGGCGAATTTCCATTACAAGTGGATTTTACCGATATTTCCGTCGGTGAAGTGGAAAGTTGGGATTGGGATTTTGGTGATGAAAACACTTCCACCTTGCAGAACCCGGTACATATTTTTGAAAATTCGGGAAATTATACGGTAAGTCTTAAAGCAACAGGTCCCGGGGGATATGATTCAATTGCTAAAGTTAATTATATAGATGTAATCGTTAACATTGAAAATCTTTACTCGGATGATTTAAGTATATACCCTAACCCGTGTCGTGACAATTTAACCATCAGGTCGAAAGAGTCCGTATCTTCAATAGTAATAATGGATAACATGGGAAATATTGTAAGAAATGAGGATGTTCAATGTAAAACCCCATGTAAACAGGAAATTAATATGCGTCAATTGGCAACAGGGAATTATTTTTTAAAAATTAATATGGAAAATGGACATATTGTTATGATGAAGATTTTGAAAAAATAAATATCTTAAAACAGTAGTCACACATATTCAAATATAAGCTTAATGAAGCTTGAAATAAAACTATTGAATTATGGAAAAATATATTCTTTTTCTTGTTGTTCTTTTTCTCATATCCTGTAAAAGTGATAAAGAAAGTATTTATGGTAAATGGAAGGTTGTTAGTTTGAGGATTGGGAATGACATTGAAAGTGCTGACAATCTTTTTATTATAATTGAAGAGAATGGAACTTATATTATGGAAGATTTTTCTGATGGAAAACCACAAACTGATCACGGAACATATATTAAAGAGAATAATCATGTTGTTCTAAATAATGGCGGATTTGAAGCTGATATTATTTTGAAAGATAGCACTTTAGAAATAAGTGGCTCTTTTGAGGTATTTCCGGATGATAAAGTCTACTATACATTAGTAAAATTAGAATGATTGAAAATCAATATTATTTACAAGTTATGGGCAATTAAACGGAATGCCCAAGAAGTTGGAATATACTGAAAAAAGACTTTAAACAGGAGTAGGTATTATTAAAAACATTTGAGAAATGAGTAAAAGACCTTTTATTGGTTTAAGTAAGAGATCACAACAAGGATGTGGTACGTCTGGTATTGTAATTATTATTGTTACAATAATTCTATCAATTATCTCACCACCTGTAGGTGTTGGATTTGGAGTTATTGCTTTTATACTTTGGGCAATAATCACAAAATAATAAGTTGTTTTTAAAAGAAAAAAATGAGTTGTAAAATAAAATGTGTGAATTGTAAATACGAAAACACAGAAAAGAGAATTAACCACAATGACCCTCGTAATCCTGAACCATATGAAGGGTATGCCATTTGGTGTGAAAAATTAAAAGAATAAATTGGGTCAAATAGATCTCAAAAAGAGTATTGTCCCCATTTTGAACATTATTAATATTTATAAATTATGTATTATACAAAAGTAATCGTTCAGTATAATAATGGTACTAAAGCACAAGGTGCTAGAGTAGCATTGAGTATTAGTGGTGTGCTGTCTGGCGGTGTAACAAATTTTTTTTATACTGATAGATATGGAGTTGCAATTATTCAACACGAAAGTCGTGGAAGTGCAAAAGTAATGGTAAAAGGAACAACAAGAGCGACTGTTCAAGTCCCTTGTGAAACAGTTGTATTTATTTAAACTAAGAGTTTTAAGAATGGGTATTATTGATGATCTTAAAAGAAATCAAGAAGAAAGAAACAAAAGGCAAATTTGTAGCCCGACTCTCTCGTTGTATTTTGCAACTACACCATATTATTTTTTATACTTATTAATCTTTATTAATACCCATCAGAGGAAAATGCAGGTGTTTATCTTTTAGTATTATCAATTAGATTAATAATTAACAGGCAATTGAAAACTAAATACTTGAATATATGAAGACAAAAACACTATTTCTGTTTCTTTTATCAATCCTTGCCGGAAGTATATTCGCACAAACAACATGGACGGTGGAAAATACACCTGGTGCGCTCCAATCGGTAATTAATAATGCCAGCCCGGGCGACATATTGTTGTTACAGGGTTCCTCAACATCTTATGGTACTATAACCTTAAATAAACTATTAACACTTAAGGGTCCCGGGTACTATTTAGGGGCAAACCCAAATACACAAGTGCAATTTATGGAGGCTGGTATTAGTAGCTTTACTTTAGTAACAGGTGCAGAGGGTAGTGTAATAATGGGTTTAACCTTTGAAAATCAACTTGTAATAAACACTTCCGATATTTTAGTAACTAAAAGCAAAATTAATACTATTGTTATTGATGACAATGTTTATTCGGTAATAGTAAATCGTAATTATATTGATAGGTTTTATAGTGGAAATACTGTGATAATTGGTGACAATTGTTCTGATATTCAATTTAAAAATAACTACATAGATAAATTCACAGGTAATTCGAGTTCAATCCTTACTGTTGAGCATAATTATATTTATGAATTTCATTTTGGGTATATTCACAGTTCGCTAATTCAGAATAATACTATATACATAGGTACAAGTTGGGGGTCTCAAAATAATAATAGTATTCAATACAATATATTCATCAGTAGTCTTCCACCTACTTTTGCTTGTTGTAATAATTTTCAGGCAGCAGCAACGGATCTTTTTATTGATTCTTCTGACCCACGCTATAGTATTGATGGCAAGTATATACTTAAGGCTGGTTCACTTGCGGCCGGAGCTGGTGTTAATGGAGTAGATATTTGCATGTATGGTGGTTCCGATCCTTATGTTCTTTCCGGCATACCAGATATACCTAATATTTATCAGCTTGTTGTTCCTGTAACAGGATATTCAAACGAAGGAATTAATGTAGATATTAAAGTGAAGGCGAACAAATAAAAACATGAGAAAACAGCTATTATTTATATGTATCCTTGTAATCTTTTTATCAGAAGGTTTGTTTTCGCAACAAATTACCGAAATTGAATATTTTCTTAATAATGATCCGGGAATTGGCAATGGGTTCTCGGTAAGTTTTAGCCCTGATACGATTGTTGAAACATCGTTTATTGTAGACTTGAGTTCCGTCAACCCCGGAATTAACCATCTTTTTATACGGGCAAAGGACAATTACGGACACTGGAGCCTTCACTCTATGAAGACTTTTTATGTTGTTCAGGGTTTTTCTATTACTCCTGATATAGTTGATATTGAATATTATTGGGATAATGATCCCGGATTTGGTTTGGCTGCCTCTCTCCCATGCTTACCCCCTAACGATACTATACAAGCGAATTATCATATCCCCTTGTCAAATTTGACATTAGGCGATCACTATTTATTTATCAGGGCAAAAGACGATGATGGTAGATGGAGTTTGCATTCGAAAGATACTGTAAATATTAAGGGTCAGTTACCATCAAACATAAGTATACAAAATGCTACAATAAATAACAGCCAAACCGAGTGTTACAACGCTTCTAATACCATAACGGTAGCAGGATCAAGTACTACGGTAGATATATTATCAGGTGGTGATGTTGCTTTTATTGCTGGGGAAAATATATTATTTAAACCCGGTTTTAATGCACATCAGGGTTGTTATATTAATGCCCGTATTACAACAAATGGCGAGTATTGTAGTAGTCAGCCTATGATACCCGGTCACGATAAGACATTTGAATACTTGAGCGAAGATGTTGATATATTTAAAGATGAGGATATCGAATACAGAATATATCCTAATCCAACATCGGGGCATGTTACAATTGATTTTAAGAGAAAGATTGCAAAGACTGATGTTAGAGTATTAAACTTTCAGGGGAGTCAAATGATCCAGTTGGAGTATAATAATAGCCAGGGCAAGGTTGAATTTGATATTTCATCCTTACCCGCTGGTATATATATCATTGTTATAATAACACGAACTCAATTAATAACCAGAAAAATAATCAAGGCTAAATGATAAAGATATCATTCCCGAAAAATCAGGGCTTCACCCCAAGTGAAGCCCTGACTCATTATTTCTTATTTTTTAAAACATACCTACATTGTGTAGTGCCGATAGGAGTTTTTGTCGGAATATTGTAAAAAGGTTTAGTGTACAACAAATTTGAAGAAAATCATGCCCTTTGACTAACTTTTGCAATATCGAGGTAGAAAATTAATTGTAACAAAATAATAGACTAAAGAAATGAAAAAAATTAAACTCCAAACAGTAATGGCATTATTGCTGCTTATTGCCAATTTTTCTTATGCACAAACTACATATACCGTGGATAACAACCCCGGTGCCCCGGCTGATTTTGCAAACCTGCAGGATGCTATTGATGCAGCAGCCTCGGGTGATACATTGCTAATTCAGGGATCTCCGATTGGTTATGGAGCCATTGTCCTAACTAAATTATTAATAATTATGGGAACAGGTTACTATTTAAACCAAAACCCGAATACACAAGCAAATATTAGAAGTTCAATGATAAGTGGTATTAGTTTTAATGTTGGTTCATTAGGATCATATATTACAGGGTTAGATAGTTATGGTACTGGAGGATCTGTTAGTGTAAATGAATCCGATATTACATTAGTAATGAATAGATTTAAATTTATTATTATAAATGATAGCATAAATAATATTATGATTTTGAATAATTTTATATGGGGTAGCTATAGTTGTGGAACTTATTGCAGTAGGTCAATTAACGTGGGTAACAATTGTAGTAATATTATTTTTAAAGGAAATAGATTAGGAACAATTAGTATGAGTAGTCCAGTTGTTTTAAAGAATAATTACTACAGTTCACATAAAAGTCACATAGCTAATTCAGAAGTTAAAAATAATATTGTAGGCTATTCAAGTTCATACAATACTTTTATTAATAATGTTTCTGAAAATAATGTATTTCTTTCTCCAACTACCGGTACAATTACTACTGATCCTAACGGAAATATTAATGGTGCTTCATGGGGAGATATTTTTATAGACAACACCGATCCTCAATATTCAGATGATGGTATGTATATATTAAAGGTCGGTTCGCCGGCACAGGGAGCAGGAGGTGGAGGAGTTGATTGCGGTATGTTTGGTGGAGGCTACAAGCTTTCAGGTATTCCCGTTATTCCAAATATTTACATGTTTACTGCACCCGAAACAGGATATACCAACGATGGTGGCATTCAAATTCATGTTGAGGTACAGTCAAATAATTAATATGAAAAAAGTAATATTAATTATAGCACTTATTGTAAATATGTCCCCTGGTTATTCGCAAATTACCCGATTGGAGTATTTTTGGGACGAAGACCCGGGGTTTGGGAACGCAACACAATTGAGTTTTACTCCCGAAACAACTGTTATCTCCAATTTTACAATTGATGTCAGCAGTTTGTCTCCGGGGATTCATAGCATGTTTCTAAGGGCAAAAGATGATGATGGTAACTGGAGTTTATATACAAAACATAATATTTTTGTAGTATCAGGTATGTCAGCTAGACCCAATATAACGCAATTAGAATATTTTTGGGATGCAGATCCGGGACTTGGGAATGCAACACAATTGAGTTTTACTCCCGGAACAACTGTTATCTCCAATTTTACAATTGATGTCAGCAGTTTGTCTCCGGGGATTCACAGCATGTTTCTCAGGGCAAAAGACGGCTATGGTAACTGGAGTGTATATATAAAGCATAATATTTTTGTAGTATCAGGTATGTCAGCCACACCAAATATAATACAGTTGGAGTATTTTTGGGATACAGACCCTGGTATTGGCTTGGCAAATCCATTGTCATGCTCACAACCTAACCAAACTATACAAGAAGATTTTCAAATTTCATTGGCTAATTTGTTGGCAGGCGACCATTATTTATATATAAGGGCAAAAGACAGTTACGGGAAATGGAGCTTATATTCAAAAGATACTGTTAATATTAGTGATCAGCTACCATCTAATATAAACGTACAAAATGTTACCATAAGTAACGGACAGACTAAATGTTACAATGCTGCTGACACAATAATAGTAGCGGGCTCAGGTACTACAGTAGATATACTTTTAGGTAGTGAGGTTAAATTTATCGCGGGTAAAAAAATATTGTTTAAACCTGGCTTTACTGCACGTCCTGGCAGCTATGTTAATGCCTACATTACAACTACCGGTGAATATTGCGAAAGCTTATCTCCAATGATACCCAATACGGCTATTACACTTGCAGAACCTGACGATATTATATTTAAAGATGGGGACTCGGAAACAAGATTATATCCAAACCCGACTTCCGGAAAATTAACAATTGATTTTATTGGAAAACCAACAACAGCCGAAATAATTGTATTCGATATGCAGGGGGATAAACTGATTGAGTTAAGTTGCAGGGGGCAACTAAAACAAGAAATGGATATTGGTCATCTTCAAATGGGACTTTACATTGTGGTTATTAAAACTCAGGAGAAAATTATAACCAGAAAGGTAATAAAGAATTATTGGTAATGTGATAGTTAATAAAGAGTCATTATAATCAGACATCAGATTTAAAATTTATAAGAAGTATAAAGATAAAATCCAAAAGGTAGGAATTTTGGAAAACCCACCAATGTCTTTTTGTGTTAAGCAAATTGAGCAAAGGTGGGTTGTTTATTCAAAATGTTCGCAAACAGGTATCCAACCATAAAAAAAGCGGCACTCACCGAGTGCCGCTTTTTAATTTATTAGTTCAGGCTTTCTTAATACCTGTAATGTTCAGGTTTGTAAGGGCCATCAGCACTTATACCTAAATATTCGGCTTGCTCATCGGTAAGCTTTGTTAGTTTAACACCAATTTGTTCCAGGTGTAAACGAGCTACCTCTTCATCAAGATATTTTGGCAGACGATAAACATCTACATCATATTTGCCACGATTCTTCCAAAGGTCGAGTTGAGCCAGTGTCTGGTTGGTAAATGAGTTACTCATTACAAACGA
>Ga0256827_10001664_pt1 | contig 14293 bp, 13 predicted proteins | sample CV84metaG_FD_185977 | JGI IMG/M metagenome (GOLD analysis project Ga0256827, IMG submission 185977) | Hydrothermal vent microbial communities from East Pacific Rise, Pacific Ocean - CV84 | ecosystem: Environmental > Aquatic > Marine > Hydrothermal vents | place: Pacific Ocean: East Pacific Rise... | reverse complement strand
CTATATCTAATAGAGTTTGCCATCAATGCACTCTTACGAGCTAAAAGTAAAAATATTTTTATTTTGGTAGTGTTTATTTTATTGACAATGCTTCTTATGACGGTATTTTTGATAACAGGTTCTATAAAATATGAGCTTCAAGCTACGGTTAACTCATTACCAGAGATAACTGTCCAAAAGATAAGGGCAGGGAGACATAATGAGATAGATGTGGGAGTAGCTGATGAGATTTTGAGTATCTCTGGTGTAAGTCAGGCAGTACCTAGAGTTTGGGGTTATTACTACTTTGAAAATATGGGTGTTAACTTCTCTGTAGTTGGAATAGAACAGTATGAGGCTCAATACAAAAATAGCTTTTCTAAATTAGTAGAGAAGTTTGATTTTGAGGAGTTACAAGAGAAACACTCAATGGTAGTAGGAAGAGGCGTAAAGAGAGTTATGCGTAATAGCTATTATAGTGATTATTTTAACTTTATAAAACCCGATGGAACTCTAAAAAAAATGAGTATATCGGGTGTATTTGATGGAGATACAGAGTTAGAGTCCAATGATGTTATTCTTATGTCAAAATCAGATGTACGAGAAATCTTTGGAATGAGAGAGAGTATGGCAACTGATATTGTTGTGAGTGTTCCAAATCCTAAAGAGGTGAATACTGTAGCTTCTAAAATTAAACTTATGTATCCTGATACACGGGTTATTACCTCTAGCGATTTGCAGATAAGCTATCAGAATATTTTTGATTATAAGAGTGGTCTATTTTTGGCTCTTTTTATTGTCTCTTTGTTTACATTTTTTATGATTATATATGATAAAGCTAGTGGATTAAGTAGTGAAGAGAAGAGAGAGATAGGTATACTTAAAGCTATAGGATGGAGAGTAGATGATGTTCTAAAAGAGAAGTTTTATGAAGCGTTTATAGTCTCGTTTTTAGCATATCTTTTGGGGGTTCTTTTTGCCTTTGGATTTGTATATATATTCAAAGCTCCACTAATAAGAGATATATTTGTGGGCTATTCACAGTTAAAGACATCATTTGAATTACCATTTATATTTGATATTCAGACACTTTTTTTGGTTTTCTTTTTATCTGTTCCTATCTATATTGCTGCTACTATTATTCCATCATGGAGAGCGGCAACACTAGAGGTAGATGAGGTTATACGATAGTTTATTTTGTAGTACTCTTATCTCCACTAGCCTGTATGGTTTTTAAATAACTATTTTCACTCAAATATAGATAGAGTTTACCCAATAGCTTCTGTTTTTGAGAGTGGTTAATGGTTGTTGACTCTTCGATTTGAGATTTTAATTTTTTATCAATAAAGTTTTTATCATAATCCATATCATCTAATACATCCATAATATTTTGAGACTCTATAAAACTATCTAATGTATAGTTACCATCTTTATCAAAGTTTACCACCACCTCGGTGGGATGTGTAAATAGATTATGTTTCATACCTAAAACCTCTTGGTATGCACCTGTAAGAAAAAAAGCCAAAAAATACTCCTCTTCATCTATATTTATATCATGAAGATAGAGAGGTTTGTCTCTATTAAAGGGAATTTCACCATCGCTATCACAGGTTATATCCCAAATGGTAGCAGGATTTGTTGGATTGCTTTGTAGCTTATCTATTGGCATTATTGGAAAGTGTTGACCTAAACCCCAAAAATCAGGAAGAGATTGAAATGCTGAAAAGTTTACTAAGTAACGCTCTTGCACTCTATCTTGTAGACGTTGAAGCTCATTTGTATCTTGATTATTTAATAATAGAATAGACTTTTTGATAATAAGATTTACAAGTATCTCTGTGTTTGACCTATCTTCGAGGTCGATATATCCCAAGTCAAAGAGGGTTAAAAGACTCTCCATATGGTCGAGGCTATCATGTAGATATTCACGAGCATTAGTTCTGTTTAGTGAACTCCATAGGTCATAAAGCTCTCTTATCAGTGGGGGATTTTTCTCTTTTAATCGTAGACTTTTTTCGTGATACTCTTGTGAAAATAGCTCCAATACAGGGGTAATGAGAACTAAGTGGTTAGAGGCTATAAATCGTCCAGATTCTGTAAATATATCAGGCTCTTTAACATTTTTATTTTTTGCAATCTCTTTCATTAAAAAGACTACATCATTAGCAAACTCTTTTAGTGAATAGTTTAGCTCTTTATGACTTAGATGTTGAGCATACTCTACTGCTAAACCACCTCCTATATTTATAGCATTTAGCTCCGTAGCCCCTCTATTTTTCAAGTCTCCATATATATTTCCAACCTCTCTTAAGGCTTTTTTTAGTGGAGCTATTTCTCCCATTTGAGAACCTATATGAAAATGTATCATCCATAGTTTATCAAGTAAAGAGTGTCTGTCTAGTAAATCATAGGCATCCAAAAGCTCTGTAGAGGTTAAACCAAATTTTGAGCTATAACCTCCACTCTTTTCCCACATACCTATACCTGAACTATGTAGCCGTATGCGTAATCCAATCTTTGGTGTAATTGAGTTACTGTTATTAATGCTAAATTCTCTATCAACCTCTATAATAGTCTCTAGTTCACCTATTCCCTCTATTGTTATAGTTATATTGTGTCCCATATTTGAAGCTATAAAACAGAGAGAAATCATCTCTTTATCCTTAAATCCATTGACAGTAATTGGTGCATTAAGAGGGGTGTGAGTGATAGCAATAATAAGCTCTGCTTTACTACCTGCTTCTAAGCCATAGTTATACTCTTTAGAAACCTCAATAAGTGAGTTTACAAAATTTGGAAGTTGATTTACTTTTAGTGGAAATACAGCTTGAAACTCTCCATGATAATCAAACTCCTCCCTAGCACGATTAAACTCTCTATATAGAGTATCTATCTGCTTCTTTATAAGATGAGGAAAGCGTAGAAGTAGAGGTCCTTTATATCCTTGTCCTCTAATCTCTTGGGTTATCTCTAGTAGAGATGGTCTATTTTTATGGTTGATATTTATAGTATTACTCTCTATTATAAAGTTATTGTCCGACCAGATATCAATACCGTAGTTCTGTTGCATATCCCTCTCCCTAAAATAATCAAAGCATTATAAGAGAATTCATGTTCAATTTAGTTTAGCCTCGTTATAGTTTGAATATAACATTTTAAAATTAAATAAAAAAGGTAAAAATATATGAAATTAAAAGAGCTTGAATCTAAATATAACTGTAAGTATCCAGAGATTTTCAAGAGATTATGGGAAGATAATATGCTTGATTGGATGGGTGGTAGAACAGAACCATTTAGGGATAATGAGAATTGGGCAAAAACTATCTATCCTACTATAAAAGATAATCCTCCTCTACTATTACATACAGGAGGATTTGAGTTTGAGCTATTGACAGCTGATGCTATGTTTAATTTCAAATTTGATGAGTTATGGGATATTGATAAGCACCATTTTATACCTTTTGCCAAGACTGATGAGGGTAATGTATATGCTTTTTATAAAAATATGAAGATAGATGGTGAGTATGTTGTTGTATTTATATGGGATGATATGAATGAGACGGAGATTTTAGCTAAAAATTTTGAAGACTTTATCTTTAGAAAGATGTTAGAGGCTGTTTATGATGTAGATAAAGATGAGTTATCAGGAGATTATAGTAGAGATGATTTTGAATCATATAGAGCTGATATTTTGAATGATTTAAAAACAATTACTCCATACTTAAAAGATGAGTATGTATCTATATTAACAGATATATATAATAGAGAGGTGCATGAGAGCTTAATTTCATACTCATTATTAGATAAGCAGGAGCTTGGTGAAATTGTAGAGAAGTATTTGCAGTTTGAAGAGCTTGATTCGATTTTTGAACATGAGATAGAGTAGAAGGACAAGGATTTCCCTTGTCCAAATAGTAGATTTTTAAAGGTTATAGAGCCTCTTCATCCTCTTCACCTGTTCTAATACGAATAGTTCTCTCTATATCTGTAACAAAGATTTTTCCATCACCTATCTTACCTGTATGAGCAGTTGAGATAATAGCTTCAATTGCAGTTTTAGCATACTCTTCATTGCTTACTACAATTTCAATTTTTACTTTTGGAATAAATTCAACTACATACTCAGCTCCTCTATATAGCTCAGAGTGTCCTTGCTGTCGTCCATAACCTTTAACTTCAGAGATAGTCATCCCCTCAATTCCTGCTTCTACTAGAGCATCTTTTACATCTTCTAATTTAAATGGTTTTATGATTGCTTCAATTCTTTTCATTTTGTTTCCTTATTTATTATATAGTTCGTTTGAACTCTGGATATGCTTCCATACCACACTCTACTTCGTCAATTCCTGTCAATTGCTCCTCCTCGTCTGCTGTAAGTTGGAATATTTTGTTAATAAAATATATGACAATAAAGGATAATGGGAATACAATTATTGCTACCACAAGTATACCTTTTATTTGACTCCAATAGCTTACACCATCTACAAAAATAGCAACAGCTAGTGTTCCCCATATACCATTTACTAAGTGAACGGATAATGCTCCAACAGGGTCATCAAGTTTTAGTTTGTCAAAAATTGGAATAAACCAAACTACTAATGCTCCACCAATTCCACCTACAATTAGAGGTTGATACATTGAAAATTGGTCAGGTCCAGCAGTTACAGCTACAAGTCCACCTAATGCACCATTTAAAATCATAGTAACATCAAACTTTCTATATCTAAAATATGTTAATGCCCAAGCAACAATTGAACCTGCTAATCCACCTGTATTAGTATTCATAATGGTTAAAGCTACAGCATCTGCATTCTCTTTTGAGGAGATTGCTCCAACAGAGCCACCATTAAATCCAAACCAACCAATCCATAATAGAAATGCTCCAAGAGTAACAAGTGGAATATTTGAAGCAGGAATAACTTTAATAGCACCATTTTTCTTATATTTTCCTTTTCTAGCACCCATAATTAAAATAGCTGCAAGTAATGCCCATCCTCCTGTAGAGTGGATAACTGTACAACCTGCCAAATCTGACATAGATGAGATATCAAATGGAGTATCTGCTAAAAAATTTGCTCCCCATGTGATATTTACAATAGTAGGGTATATAAATGAACCAACAGCTATGGTAAATATAACAAGAGGAATAATTCGTGAACGTTCACTAACCCCACCTGACATAATATTAACTACTTTTCCTACAAACGCCATTTGAAATAGAAAAAAAGCATATTTTGAGATACTATCTTGATGGTCCCAAGAGCCAAACGCATACTCATAACCAATAAGCATAAAACTTAAAGAGGCAATAGCATAAATCATAACATTCATAGTAAGTACAGCTGTAACATTTTTGGTTCGCACCAATCCTGCCTCTAGCATAGCAAAACCAGGAACCATGAATATAATGAGAACCATCGTAAAGATGGCAAAGAAGGTGTCGATAATATACGACGGATTGTCTAGCATAATTTTGTCCTTTTCTAACTTTTGAGATAGTTGATTTTATCTTAATCTCATCGAAATAGCGAGATGAAAACATCAAATATCTTGATTAAAAAAGGTACAGATTTATATATTTAGCTTTTATTGTTATAGTTTAGTTGTATAAAAAATAGGCAATTTAACCCAACAAGCTTTTTACACAAACATTAATGCGTCCACCATCTGCCTTTGAACCTATTGTCTGTTTTGCTTTACCCATCACTTTACCCATATCTTTCATAGAAGTTGCACCAACAGAGGCTATTATCTCTTTTAGTATCTCCTCTAGCTCATTGTCTTCTAACTGTTCAGGGAGATATTCTTTTATAATTACAAGCTCTGCCTCCTCTTTTTCAACCAAGTCATCACGTCCAGCCTCTTTAAATTGAGACATAGCATCCTCTCTCTGTTTGGCATATTTTACTAAAATAGCTTCCATATCAGCATCTGTTACCTCTCTTCTCTCATCTACCTCTATCTGCTTTACTACAGCTTGAATATTTCTAAGAGTATCACGTCTCGCTTTTTGTTTATTTCTCATTGCATCTTTGATATCTGATTTTATCTGTTCATTTAATGTCATATTTTCTATGCTCCTATTTTATTAATGGCAAGATTATACTATAATCCTTTTATGAAAAAATTAACAATCGAAGATAAAACCTTTAACCTTAAAGATATTAAGCAACTCTACCCAGCTGTGGTGGTAAAAACAGGATATGGTGATGAGACTACTGAAATGAGTATAGAGTGGATAGATACAGAGTCAAAAGGTCGAGTAGAGATAGTTAGCTATGGAGTTTTTATAGTGATTAGTGACAAAGAGAAGCACTCTTTTCTATGTGATAGTAGAGATGAACTAGATATGTTAATTTCTCAAATTGCAAAACAGTTACAATAAACTATAAACCATTTTCTATTATTTTTTACTGTTTTTAATTATTTTACCTAGTTTTAAATATTTAGATTAATTTATATATTAATCTAAATTTAAGTTAAATGAAATGTTTATCCTCTTATACTGTATTTATTAAAGTAATTTAAATTTTTAAGTAAAGGATTAGACATGAGACATGATAACCGTTTAAAACTAGTCAAGTTAGCAATTAAGTTTGGTTGTGTAACTGTAGGAGATTTGGCAAAATTCATGAAAGAGTATAATCCTAAGAGAATAAAATATAATATGTGAGTTAATGCTTAAAAATAGATGAAATCTAACCAAAACTATTTAAATGAACAGTTTAATCTATTAAATTTGCTCTTTTTTTTTATAAATTAAGCTTTTTACTCTTTTTAGGTGATAAACTTTGTGCTTATAGACTAGGGGGTCAATAAGATGAAAGATATAAAAAAGAGTACACTGATAGAGATTGCTCTTAAAAATGGATGTAAAACAGTTAAAGATTATGCTATTTTTTTAAAAGAGAATGGTTCAAAAGAGATAGAGAAAATAGTATCAAAAAAAGAGATAACTCAACTCTCTCTCTTGCGATAAAACTCTGTTTTAAACTTCTCAAACTCATTATTTAAAATAGATTCTCTCATTTGAGACATTAGATTTAGATAATAGTATAAATTATGGATAGTTCCAAGTCTAAAGTAGGTTATCTCTCTAGCACGATAGAGATGACATAGGTAGGCTCTGGAGTAGGTTTGACAGACCATACAACCACATTCACTATCAAGTGGTCTGTTATCCTCTTTAAATCGTGCTGCCTTTATATTTACTTTTCCGTAAGATGTAAAAAGCGTTCCATTTCTAGCATTTCTTGTTGGCATTACACAGTCAAACATATCCACACCTCTTGATACATTCTCTACTAAATCTTCTGGTGTTCCTACACCCATTAGATATCTTGGTTTATCTTTTGGCATAAATTGTGTAGTCCACTCAACTGTATCATACATATCATTGTTACTCTCACCAACAGATAGTCCACCAATAGCAAACCCATCATAATCTAATGCACATAATTCTTTAGCAGATTTCTCTCTAAAGGCTCTATCTGTTCCACCTTGAATAATAGCAAATATATTCTGCTCAACTCCTTTACCACTCTTTTGGTTAGAGCGATGATACTCAATAGACTCCTCTGCCCATCGAGTAGTTCTCTCTATACTAGCTTTTATTCTATCTTGTGTAGCAGGAAGAGCTACCAAATCATCAAGTATCATCATGATATCTGAACCTAAGTTGTACTGAATATCAAGTACTTTTTTTGGTGTAAAGTAGTGAGAGCTACCATCAATATGACTTCTAAATGTTATTCCACCCTCATCTATTTTTACATTATCAGATAGTGAAAATGCTTGAAATCCACCACTATCAGTCAAAAAGCTTTTTGGATACTTTGTAAATCCATGGAGCTTTCCTAGTTTATTAATAGTCTCATCCCCAGGTCGTAGATAGAGGTGGTAGGTATTCCCCAAGATAATATCAGGGTTAATAAAACTATTTAAATCCGTAGCATCAAGTGCTTTGACAGCACCGACTGTACCTACAGGCATAAAAACAGGTGTCTGTATAGTTGAATGAGCAGTTTTGATGGTACAAGCTCTTGCATCTCCATCTGTTTTGTCTATCTGAAAATCCATATTAGTAGTTATCCTTATTTTAAAAAATAGAATTATATCAGAAAAGAGTCATAATGTTGGATTGATATCCAAGAGTATGTCATGATGAGGTCTGATTAAGTATATTTAAGATAAAATAATTTATCTTAAAAAAAAATATACAGGCTATAAAAAGAATGATTGTCCCTATTGAATTAACCAATACCCAAAGTATTAAATATAACGTTACAATAGATAGTTTACCAGAGCTATCTTACGCAACAAAGGTTGTTGTGGTTACAAATCCTACTATTGCATCTTTGCATTTGGATACACTTCTAAGTAAAATTTCAGCAACTAAACTTCATGTCGTAACTGTTCCTGATGGAGAGGAGTATAAAACCTTAGCTACTGTTGAGACTGTTTTAAATGAGCTTTTTACTCATAAGCTAGATAGAAAATCACTTTTGATTGCATTTGGTGGTGGAGTGATAGGAGATATGACTGGTTTTACGGCGAGTCTATATCAAAGAGGAATTGACTTTGTTCAGATTCCTACAACTCTACTCTCTCAAGTTGATGCAAGTGTGGGAGGTAAAACAGGTGTTAATAACAGTTTTGGTAAGAATCTAATTGGAGCTTTCTACCAACCAAAAGCAGTATATATAGATACTGATTTTTTAAATACACTACCAAAAAGAGAGTTCTCTGCTGGTATTGCTGAGATAATCAAGATGGCTGTGATGTTTGATGCAGACTATTTTAACGATTTAGTTTCATTGGATTTTACTAATAAATCTGATTTGGAAAAAGCTATACAACGTTCTGTAGAGTTAAAGGCATGGGTAGTAAACCAAGATGAAAAAGAGGCAGGAATACGAGCTATTTTAAATTATGGTCACACTTTTGCTCATGTGGTTGAGAATGAAACAGAGTACAAAAAGTATCTTCATGGAGAGGCTGTAGCTATTGGGATAGTTATGGCAAATGAGTTAGCTTTTGAATTAGGGCTTTTCTCCAAAGGAGAAATTCGTAGGGTAAAAGAGTTTTTAGTAAAACATAATTTGCCAATTGATTACGATATTAAAGATTTTGAGGCATTTTATGATAAATTCTTTTTGGATAAAAAGAGTTCAAATGATAAGATAAAGTTTATTTTACCAAAAGGTATTGGTGGTTTTGAGATGAGAGACAATGTGGAAAAAGATACGGTCATTAAAGTACTTAAACAGTTTTCTTCAAGAAGAGATGAGGTGGTATGAGATTTTATTTGTTGATACTAGTACTACTTTCACAGCTATCTTATGCCGATTTGAATATATCACAGAGGATGGAGAGTCTAATATCTAATTTTACTGAAAAGAATAGCAGTGCAATTAGAGAGGAGAGACGTATAAAAATTGAGGAGTCTATTAAAAAAATAGAGGAGTTTCAATCTAAAGTTGGTGGAAAAGAGAATAATGAAAGTAATATTAGCAAAGAGAAGCTAAGACTTGAAAAAGAGAAAGAGGAGCTAAAGTTACGAACCTTAAATTTAAAGAAAAATATGATACTTTTAAAATTAAATGAGGTAAATAAATCTTTAGATGAGGATAATATCTGGTCAAAAGTCTATTCAAACTATGAAATTTATAATGATTTAAAACGAAAGTTAACTGATATAAAAAAAGAGATTATTCTTTTAAAAAATGGACAATCTTTGGGAAGTTCCAAAGATGAGAGTAAGTATCAGACTAAGTTAAAGATGTATGAGGATGAGAGAGCTATTATTCGTGGGAAATTGGCACAATTAGAGGAGTACAAGAGTGACCCTTTTAAGAAGATGTTAGTACCTAATGAGATAGGGGATATGCCTATAGTAAGAAGTCCTTTAGATATTGTAAAAGCTCTATCTTTTAAAAAACAGCTAACTAGTGTTGAGGAGGATTATAATAGTAAATACCTATCATTAACTGAAAATGTAAATAAGTTACATGAGAAGAAAAACCTTTTGGTGAGTCTAATGGATTTGAATATTAGTTCAAAGATATACCAAAATGAGCTTGTATCTGTCTCTGATAAACTAAAAAAATATGATAGAACTTTGGAGATATTTAAGACTAGTCAAATTGCGTTGGAGCAAAAAGTTGTAGAGTTGAAATTAAAAATCAATGATGCTATTGGTAAAGAGATGGAAAAGGGTATTATTATTGGTTCTATCTTACTATTTTTACTACTTGTTTTTTTAGTGATAAAATATCTAGTCAAAAAATATATGTCTGAAAATGAGTTATATTACTCTACAAATAAGGCACTAAATTTTACTTTTATTACAATAGTATTTTTTATTTTATTATTCTCCTATTTAGAAAATGTAGGTCACTTAGTTACTATTTTGAGTTTTGCTTCAGCAGGTATTGCTATTGCTCTAAAAGATTGGTTTATGAGTATGATGGGATGGCTTGTTATTATATTCTCAGGCTCTATTCATGTAGGAGACCGTGTAAAAGTCAGTAAAGATGGAAAAGAGTATGTAGGAGATGTGGTTGATATCTCTCTTCTTCGTATGACTATTCATGAAGATGTTACACTTACAACATATATGTACAATAGACGTGGTGGAAGAATATTTTTTATTCCAAATAACTATATCTTTACTGATGTTATTGCTAATTATTCTCATGCAGGACTTAAAACCGTATGGGATGGTATAGATTTTGTTATTACATTTGATTCTAATGTTGCCAAGGCACAGAGTATTGGAAAAGAGATTAGCCGTAAATACTCAAAGGGTTACACTGATATGACACGAAAACAGTTAAATAAATTGAGAAGTAAGTATAGCATACGAAACACCTCTGTTGAGCCAAGAATTCTTGCATATTTTGATGACCATGGGGTTCGTATCTCTATTTGGTATCTTACCAATGCTTACGCTACTTTAACTCTTAGAAGTACTATCTCCATGGAGATTCTACATCGAATAAAAGAGGAAGATGATATATCTTTAGCATTTCCAAGTCAATCTATCTATATGGATAGACCTGCTCCAAAAAATCCTGAGGATAATAGACCAAAGAAAGAGAAGCTAGAAGAGAAACAAGCAAGTAGTTATAAAGCAGACGATTGGGGTCTATATTAATGCAAAAAGTATATTTTAAAACATTTGGGTGTAGAACTAACCAGTTTGATACCCAAGTAATGATGTCAAAACTCAAAGATTTTGAGTTGACACTAGAGGAGGATGAGGCTGATATTGTGATGGTAAATTCATGTACTGTTACAAATGGAGCAGACTCCTCTGTTCGAGCTTATATTAGTGGTGTGAATAGAAAAAAGCCAAACACCAAAGTAGTCATAGCAGGTTGTGGTTCTCACTCAAAGGGTGAGTCTCTTTTTGAATCAAAAAAGGTTTTTGGGGTTATGGGTCACTCTGAAAAAGAGAATATTAATGCTATTTTAAAATATCAAAAACCATTTTATGAGATTGGAGACTTGGAACATATTGATTCTACTATTGTAGATGAGTTTATAGGAAAGAGTAGGGCGTTTATTAAAATTCAAGAGGGTTGTGATTTTGCCTGTTCATACTGTATCATTCCATCTGTTAGAGGAGGTGCTAGAAGCCACAAAGAGCAGGATATTATAACTCAAATAACAAAACTTGCATCAAATGGTTTTGGAGAATTTATTTTGACAGGAACAAATGTTGGAAGTTATGGAAAAGAGCAAGGTTCATCTATGGCAAAACTACTTAAACTTATCTCACAGATACGAGGTGTAAGACGGATACGAATTGGTAGCCTAGAGCCAATACAGATAGATAATGAGTTCAAAGAGCTACTAGATGAGCCGTGGATGGCAAAGCATCTACATATTGCTCTACAACATACAAGTGACAAGATGTTAGAGATTATGAATAGACGCAATAATTTTAGAGCAGATGTAGCACTGCTTGAAGAGATAGCATCTCATGGTTATGGTATTGGTACAGACTATATAGTAGGACACCCAGGAGAGGATGATATCTCTTGGAGAGAGGCGATAGAGAGAGTAAAAACTCTACCATTGACTCATATTCATGCTTTTTCATACTCCAAGAGAGATGGTACAGCCTCTGCTGATATGAAAGATATAGTTCGAGGTAATATAGCAAAAGAGCGTCATAGAGAGTTAACAGAGATTATCAAAGCAAAAAATTTAGAGTTTAGAAAAGAGCATAATTCTAATTTAGAAGTTTTGGTAGAAAAAGGTAAAGAGGGTATCTATCAAGGTTATGACCAATATTATAATAGAGTAGAGGTAAGAAGCCAAGAGGAGCTATCTTCAACATGGATAGTTGTAAATAATGCAACTGTACAAGGTGGTAAAAATGTGGCAATCTATTAACAACAACATCAAGGTAATACTGATTTCATTATTACTCATAGTCTCTATTTTACTATTTTCATTTTTTAAGACTGAGACTAAACATATCACAAAACCTAAGCTACAAGAGATTTTGAAAACAGAGAAGTTAGAAAAAGTTGTAGTAGATGAGCCGTATGTCTATATAGATACTACAGATAATAGATATAAAATAGCCAAAGAAGCTGTTGATATGGATGTGTTGTTTAATAAAAGTTTAGTAGAGTATCAAGAGGATAGTATGACCTTAATGGATATATTTCTACTACTCTTTATATTGGGTTTTACTTTTTATATTATTTTAAATATCAAAGAGAGTAAAAAGAGAAGTGAAGAGTTTATGTTGGACTCAAAAGAGAAAGATATGGGACTCTTAAAAGAGCAAGTAATTACACCTCAACTCTCTACCATAAACTTCTCTCATGTAGCAGGAATAGAGGATGTAAAAGAGGAGCTAGAGGAGATTATAGATTTTTTACGTTTTCCTCAAAAGTACAAAAGTTTTGATATCCGTTTGCCAAAAGGTGTTTTGCTTATTGGACCTCCAGGTGTAGGTAAAACACTTATAGCCAAAGCCGTTGCAGGTGAAGCAGGTGTACCATTTTTTTATCAGAGTGGAGCATCATTTGTTCAGATTTATGTAGGAATGGGTGCAAAACGTGTAGCAGAGCTTTTTACTAAAGCAAAAGAGATGAGTCCTAGTATTATTTTTATAGATGAGATAGACGCAGTTGGTAAAAGCCGTGGAGGACTCAATAATGATGAGAGAGAAGCAACCCTAAATCAACTTCTTACAGAGATGGATGGTTTTGAGGAGAGTTCAGGAGTGATGGTAATCGCAGCTACAAATAAAATAGAGGTCTTGGATGAAGCACTTCTTAGAGCAGGACGTTTTGATAGACGTGTTCATATTCCATTACCAAATTTTTCAGAGCGTTTGGCGACCTTGGAGCTTTATCTTAAAAATAAAAGTCATACCATAGATGTTAAAAAAGTGGCACAGATTACTATTGGTTTTAACTCTGCTGCTATCGCCACCCTTATTAATGAAGCAGCCCTATATGCCTTAAGCCAAAAGAAAAATAGCATTGAAACATCCGATGTAGAGGCAGTCAAAGAGAAAGTTTTGCTAGGTAAGCACAAAATCAAAACCTTTAATAGCGAAGAGAAAAAGATACAATCCCTATACCAATCAGCCAAAGCCGTTAGTGCTACATGGCTAGAGGTAGAGTATGAAAAAATTGGTCTTCTTAGCTCCGATTTTATCCCACATCATGGTGAAATCCTCTCCAAAACTCTCCTAGAGAATGAAATAAAGGTACTTCTTGCAGGAAGAGTAGCCACCCAAGCAAAATATGGTGAACTCTTCTCAAATGCAAAAGAGGATATCTACCGTGCAAAACTTCTTACTCAACAGATTATAGAAGAGTTTGTAATGTCAGATGAGTTTTTTGGTACAGCCAACTATGGAGAACAACTACTACAAGATGCAACAGCAGAGGTAACATCTATTTTACAAAAGCTTAATCCTGTTATAGAGAAAGTAGAAGCGTATCTTTATGAATATGAGGCAATAACCCCAACCAAGACAAAAGAGATATTGGATGAGGTATTTTAATGCACCAAGTGAGTCTATCTGAGTTTATTTTCAGTCTATGATGAACTTTTTGCTACTGTTAGAATTTCTATTTCTTCTACGTTTTCTGTTACGGTTACGACTGTTTCCACGGTTTTTCTCTTCGCTACTCTTCTCTTTTGTTTTTTCGTTCGAGACTTTGTGGCGACCTCCACCACGTCTTCCTCTTCCTCCACCTTGGTTGATTGGTTCGGCTTTGATTCGTGAGTCTACTTCAAACCCTTTTACTATAACTTTTTTAATCTTTTGACCAAT
>Ga0256827_10001663_pt1 | contig 14297 bp, 24 predicted proteins | sample CV84metaG_FD_185977 | JGI IMG/M metagenome (GOLD analysis project Ga0256827, IMG submission 185977) | Hydrothermal vent microbial communities from East Pacific Rise, Pacific Ocean - CV84 | ecosystem: Environmental > Aquatic > Marine > Hydrothermal vents | place: Pacific Ocean: East Pacific Rise... | reverse complement strand
AGCTGGTAGAGGAGTTTATGACTTCTATGTTAGATGTGATGAAAGTAATAATACACCTGCTGTTATTGATGCAAATCAATTCGTTTGTGACATTGCAGTTAAGCCAACTCGTGTAGCTGAGTTTATTACTCTTAATTTTGTAGCCGTGGGAACTGGGGTAGAGTTCAGCGAGATATTCGTATAACCAAAAAGACTACTCTAAGTAGTCTTTTGAGATTTAAGTATAATGAAAATTTATACTTAGGTTCATTTAGGTATAATATTTTGTTATACCTAAATTTATTAAGTAAAAATTATATATAATAGGTTATATTAATTATATATGCTATTTGTTCTGTCGTGGTTCTGGATAGCATATATAAATAATATAAAAAGATAAACAGAACCACGACCTCGGTTTATCTCAAACGGAGAAATAAATGAAAATCACAAAACAATACATTGAAGAAAATCTTATAACCAAAACTGGAGGATTAAATTCCATGAGACTTAAAAAATTGAGGGAAACTCAAGAAAATTCAATACTTTTAAAAATGGGTATATACTAGCGTGGAAATAAAAAAGGATGGATAGGTGCCTTGACACCAGACATAAAAAAAGCCCAGTGACTATCGAATAAAATCCAATGTACTGGGCGTTAATGTTTTTATTTATAAAGGATTATTTTCTTTTCCTTCTTTTAGGTTTTTCTTCCTCTTTAGGTTCCTCAGCAGGCTCTGTAACTTCCGGAACTTCCGAAACTTCTGTAACTTCAGTAACCTCTAATGCAGCAACCGGTGCTTCAACTAAAAGTTCCTCTTTAGGTTCTTGAACCTCATCTTCTATTTTGATTTTAACCTCTTTTTTGATTTTCTTAGCAGGTTTTGTACCAGCACTCTCAAATAATTCTGGCTTTGCTTTTACTAATGGACTTTGGTCTTGAATTTCATTACCAGCAATCAATTCTATAATTGCTCCCTCAAAAAATACCTCTGTCGTGTTTTTTATAATTGCCATATTCTTACTCCTTTTTTTATTTTTATATAAATATTTATAAATTAAGGATTAATACATGAAAAAGAAAAATATGATACTTGAAATGTTAGAAAAACCGTTCTTATCGGTTCCTGAGGACCCAGAGTTCCTTACAAGCACTCCTGCTCCTGAACAAATTGAACAGTCACTGGATGACATTATTCCTGTTGGTTTTCTTGACACTGGAGATACCAATATATACAGTGGTCAAGGATCAAAAAAACTTAAGCAGACACAATTACAAAATGAATTAATAAAAACATACAGGCGTATTGCTGCGGGTCCTGAAGTTTCTGATGCTATCAATGAGATTGTTGATGAGGCTGTTTTCAGTCCTGGCTCTGACGATATCCTGAATATGGATTTTGGGAATGAAATTCCTCAAGAGGTTAAGGATAAATTTGCCGATGAATTGAAGGATATCATGAGAAGGGTAAAACTTGACAAAAATATCTACTCTATGTTTTTATCGTTTTTCATCGATGGTCAATTGAACATTCACTGTGCCTATGATGAGATGGATATGGGCGGAGGTATCAAGAAAATGAATATTCTGACTCCTTTCAATCTAATATTCAATTACACAAAAAATATTTGGGAATATGTGGATATGTCTCACACAAACAATCAATTTGCTAATCCTGATTTACAAAAAGAACGATTTTTTGATAGAGAGGAAATCATCAGAATTGACTCTGGGATATACAATGAAAATATGATTCTGAGTAACCTTCATACAGCGATAAAACCTGCAAATATGCTTAGTACCCTTGAAGATATGCTTATTCCAATGAGATTTACAAGGTCTGTTTCAAGGAGAGTTTTTAATGTTGATGTTTCAAACCTTAACAACAAAAAAGCCGAAGAGGTTATGAACAAAAACCAAGCAAAATTCAAATATAAAAAATTCTATGACCTTAACACAGGTACCATCTCGAATCAGCAACATGTTGCTTCACTGACAGAGGATTATTGGTTCCCGAATAGAGGTGGTGAAAAAGGTACCACTGTAGATACAATCGATGAAACAGGTAACCTTGGAGAACTTGGCGATGTTCTATATTTCAAACGAAAACTATATACATCATTAAAGGTCCCGACTGATAGGATAAACGATGAAGGTCCAGCTGAAGGAGAATTTGATTTTGATACTACGACTGTTAAACGAGAGGAATTAAAGTTTTTTAATTTTATCTCAAGATTAAGGAACCAATTCTTAGAATTATTTTATGAACTTCTAAAAAGACAGGTTATCACAAAAGGCATAGCAACAGAAGAGGAATGGGAAGAACTGCTTCCTGAAATGAAAATAAAATTTGTTGCAGAAAATCAATTTTTTGCTAAAATGCAAAGGGAGAATTTATCTCAGGCTATCGATATGTATTCAAATATGGAAGATTTGATTGGTAAATATTTCAGTCATGAATTTGTATTGAAGAATATTTTTAAAATGTCAGACGAAGAAATTCAGGAATTAGCAGAACAATTAGAAAAGGAAAAAACTGATCCACTGTATTCAAGATTTTACGCTAGTGATAGTGATGATGACGATGAGAGCTGGTAGGATTTAAGGCATTCAGGCACATCTAGGGCATTCCTAGATGTATAAATAAATATGAATAAAAACAACACAAAACATACAAAGGATATAACGTGAAAGACACACAAGGAACACAAACAACAGTACAGAACATAAACGAGATAAAAGAAGTTATTAATCATGCAGAGCAAAAAGAATTTTCTAAATTTGCTGATAAAGTTAAGACAAGTCTTGAAGACAAACTTCGAAACAATGACAAAATCAAATCTGCTGGTCAGGAATTACTTAAATTGCAAGCAATGAAAACAAATTTTGCCAAAGTGAGTGATGCTGGTGATACTGCTAGCTCAGATAATACACCATCAACGCCTTCCGAGCCCTCTGAGCCAACAGAATAATATAAATATTATTAAGTTCAAAACTTAATAAAATAGGAGGTACATAATGAAATTAATTATGGAAGGTGCCAGTTTACTATCAGGTCATTTCGAAGATGAAATGAATGAGTCAACAGGCAACACTGAGAGAAATTATTATATTTCTGGAATTTTCTCTACACCAGAAGCAAAGAATAGAAACGGAAGAGTTTATTCAAGATCAATCTGGGAAAGAGAAGTTCAGAAATATCAAAAAGAAATCAATGAGAGGTCTGTTAATACACTAGGAGAATGGCAACACCCACCAAGAAGTACAGTTGACCCACTGAAGGCAGTTCTTAGAATTGTTGAATTAAAAATAGATGAAACTGGGAATGTTGTTGGTAAGGCAAAAATCCTTAACAATAATACTGAAGCAACAAATTCAATAAAAGGCCTTATCAAAGAAGGCATCAAAATTGGTGTTTCATCAAGGGGTGTTGGTAAAGTTTCTGCATCAGGTGTTGTAGAAGATTTTAAACTTATTACATACGATGCTGTTGATATGCCATCAGATTACAATGCTATGCTTAATGGTATGGTTGAAGGCTATAAATTTGAAAATGGTATAATGCAAGATAAAGAATTTATGATTGACGAAAATGGTTGTATTGGTGAAGCGTGTTCTATTGCTCAGACAAAAATTGATGAAGCAAAGGAAAATAACGAACCTTGCCCAATTCAGGAAAAAATTGATACTGCGGTATCTGAAGCTGTAGCAAAAGCAAAAAAAGAAATCGTTAAAGGTATGGCTGATTATATGTCGGAGGTAATTAATTCTCAAGAGGATAAATTAAATGACATCGTAGAAGGTATCGATGAATATATTTCAACAAAAACTGAAGGTCTTGTTCAAGATATTAGTGATTATTTAGAAAATCCTGTACTCGAAAGCCCTGAAAGCAAAAAATCAATTGATTCAGAAACTGCTAAGGCTCTTATTGAAGCATTAAAATCACAGAAGATTTAAGGATTTAGATAAAATACAGGAATATAAATAATTCCAGTATAAGATACTATATATAAAAATCGATAAAAATTTGACCGAAAAGTCATAAATCTAACTAATTTTTATCGATAAAAATTAAAAACATAGGGAGAAACAAACATGAAACAAATTTTAGAAAGCTTAGATATTGCTGAAGAAATTAAAGAAGAACTGTCAGAATCTTTTGAAGCTGCAATCCTTGTAGAAGCTGTTAAATTAGCAGAAAGCAAAGAAGCAGAATATGAAGAATATATGGTTGCTCAAATGACTGAAATGAAGGCTGATTTAGAAGATACTATTGATGCATATTTAGAAAAAGTTGTTGAACAATTCGTTGAAGATAATACTTTTGCAATTGATGAATCAGTAAAATCTGAAAAATACGACGCTGTACTTGAAGGATTCAATTCTTTAATGGTTGCTACAGGTGTAGAAATTGCACAAATTGCTGAAGCAAAAGAAGAAATTGAAGAAGAAATTGATGAGTCTGCTACAGAAATGGCTGACAGATTAATGGAAGAAAACATGGAACTTAAAGAGAAAAACGCTGAATTATTAAAAACAGGTCTTGTAAAAGAATCTGCTGAAGATATGACTGCTGTTCAAAGAGATAGATTCCTTAAACTTGCAAGAGTTGTTGAATTTGATGCATCTGCTCCGGTAGATTTCATTGAAAAAATGGATACACTTGTTGAATCTGTTAAAGGCGAAAAAGTTGCTGAAAAAGCACAAAAAGTTGAAGAAAAGGTTATTGTTGAGAGCGTAGGTTCATCTTATGTTACAAAAGCAAGTCACTTATTCTAATCAAGATACACTATATATAAAAATATAAATAATAAAAACAAAATAGGAGATTACAAATATGGAACTACTTACAGAAAAATACGCTGATATTTTAGAATCAGCAAAGATGCCAGCAATCAAAGCTAGCGAAAAATCAAATGTTGCACTTTTACTTGAAAATCAAGCACAAGAAGAAGCAAGATTAATGACAGAGGGAACAATTGCATCAGATGTTGCACAATTCACTCCAATTTTTATGCCTTTGGCAAGAAGAATTCAACCAGCACTTATTGCTAATGAATTAGTTGGTGTTCAACCACTTACAAGTCCTACTGGATTTATTTACACACTTGCATTTAGATATACAGGTATGGGTGCTAATGCTGCTGATAAAACTGGTGGTAGAATTTCACCAATCGCAGGTTCACAAATTATTGAAGTAGCTGTTACTGGTACTGCTCCAGTTAAAGGTGATACTGTTAAAGTTGGCGCTGCTACTGCAACTGTTATCTATGCTGAAGAAAACTTTTTCCTAATCGATGCTAAAATTGGTACTGCTACTGCTACTTTGAATGATGCTGCAGATACTGAAATAGGTACTATCAAAGTTACTTATTCTAACGAATTAACATTCAGAAAAATCCTTAAAGGATATACTGGTTCACTTCCAACTTCAGAAGCAGAATTACTTGGTTATGATATGTCAGAAATCGGTTTCGATATCATTCAAACACAAATTGGTGTTGAATCAAGAAAACTTAAAGCAGAATATACTGTGGAAATGTACCAAGATTTAAAAGCAATGCATGGTCTTAATGCTGATGAAGAACTTATGAACATGATGGCTGTTGAGATTCAAAACGAACTTGATAGAGAAATTGTTAACAAAGTAAATGCTTGGGCTGCTCCAGCAGGTGACTTTAAAATTGGTGGTACTGATGCATCTGGTTCAGCTAGATTTGAATTAGAAGGTATGGCTCACTTACAACTTAAAATTGCTAACGAGTCAAGAGAAATTGCTAGATTAACAAGAAGAGGAGCTGGTAATATTTTACTTGTATCTCCAAAAGTTGCTACAGTTTTAGAACAACTTAAAGGTTATAAAGCTATTGAAAATTCTACATCTGTAGATGCTACAGCAGTTGGTGTTGGTGTTATTGGAACATTCAATAAAATGAAAGTTGTTATGGATGCTTTTGCTACTACTGATTATTGTACAGTAATCTATAAAGGTTCTGACAGAAGAGATGCTATTGGTTATTACGCACCGTATGTACCAGTTTCTTTCACAAGAGTTGTTCACCCAGAAAGTGGTCAGCCTGCTATAATTTTAAATACAAGATATGGTATCAAAGAAAACCCAATGAACTCTAAAGATACTCAAGGTCTATATGCTAGAACATTTAGTGTTAACTTTGCAGACAGCCTTTTAAGCAAATAATCTTAGGATTATTGCTTTTTAGGAGTTTAAAAGTTTTACTTTTCAAACTCAAGGAATCAAGATTTATTCTTGGTTCCTTTTTTTATGCTTAATTTTTGGTCACTATAAATTTCTTTTTTTCAATACTCAAAAAAGCCTCATAAATAAATTCATTATGCTCAAATCCTTGAGTTTTACTCATACTAATTACAGTAACTTTATAATCTTTTTGAATATCTTTTATCTGATCATTGATAGATTTTAAACATTCATCTGGCGGTCTTGGATGCCAATTACTTTTTATTTCAATTATTTCCATAAAAATCCTTATCTTTTCCTTTCCCAATTATTTAAAAATTTCCAAGTGATAAATCCACTCATAATAAGATTTCCAATGAATATAAGGAATTGCCAATACCATTCTAGTGTAATATTTTCTTTAAGGTATTCAAATTCTTTCATTGGTTTTCGAATAAAACTTTTATTAATATTTTTCTCTATAATAGGAAGTAAATCATTATTTAATTTCTTGTCTTCAAAATCACTTTGCATATCAACAATAAAGTCAGTATTATTCGTAAAGCAAATTACATCCGACCAAACAATAATTCCATCATCATTCACACCTAATACCAATGTAACATCATTCTTTTTACCCATATTCCAATATTGAGATAAAGCATCCTTGAATGAACTGTCCTCTTTCGTTATGTATATGATTGGGTTTGCTTGTTTTGTTCTTCCTACATTCGTTGCCAAATTCTGAAATTTTGCAATATCAATTTTTGATAATCCTGTGGTATCAATAATTCTATTTAGGATTGTCTCTCCATAAGCACCCTTATATAACACAGGATACTCTCTCAATTTTCCTTTTTTAACTAGCATCTGAATATCAGATTTAGGAACCTTAGTGTGAATGACATTACCATTTGCTGCAGCAACGAGGTTTTCGTATGTGTGTCCTACTGATGTAGGTATTACCTTGGTTGGATATGATACAAATTTATTACCATCTCCATATGACACTTGCCCACTCCTATGAAGGTATACTTCTTTTTTGCCAAATTCTCTTGTGGTTTTTAAGAAATCCCCTCGTCTAATAGAAATTGTCTCTCCTAGGTCAGTTTTAATCTGATAATAAGGACTGTGATAATCTCGTCTTGTTTTTGTTCTCGTACAGGTTCTAGGATTTTTTGATGTTCCACACGAATAAGATTCTGTGTATGTAACCAGTTCTGTCCACTCTTCGTAATATGTGCTAGATTTAACCTTACCATTATAGTAATTTTCATCTAGCAAATCTGTTGTAACCGAGAATAAAAGGGCATAAATTATTGCCACATAAGCAAGAGTTGCACCTGCTTGAATGGCAAATTCTTTCCAAATATACTCTCTATTTGTAAGCACCAAATATAATGCTATTCCTACAGGAACCAAAAAGTTAAACCAAAATCCAAAGTTTGCTAATATAATTTCAAACATTAAATTTCCTTCCAAATTTCTCTATATTCTTGCTTAAGCAATTTATCCATTGCTTTATAAAAATCATTACCCATTATTTCTTCTGGTATTCGATTCTCTAATTCTTGATAAATATTAGTATAATCAGAACATAAAGTATCTATACGAGACAGTAAATCAGAATTTAATTTTGAAATAGTTTCAAGTACAGAATCATTTTCTTCAGTATCTTTAATTTCTTGCAATTCATCTAATGCTAATGTTTTATCAGCACTTCCTAAATCTAAATCAACATACATAGTGACTCTGTATTCAGCCATAGTTCTTTCCATTGACCAACCTTTAGCCCGAGCAACTTCTAATGTAGTTTCAAAACCCATAGTTTGTGAACTTCTTTTGTTAAATTCTCTCATAGGATTATCCTTCCCTTTGTATTAATGAAAATATAATATTTTCTTCATTTTGAATATCTGAACATTCAATCTCAATATCCTGATTAAATTTATCTAATCCGCGACCAGTAGTTCCTAATCCAAATAGTGTGCTTTTAGTAGCTCTATCAAAGTATGTTATTTTAAAATTATTACCTACTTTGTATGCTAAACAAATTTGACCTTTTCTTTCAAAACTTTTTCCAACTAAATCAATTATTTTGCTCATCTAGTTATCCTTCTGTATTTTGTTATACAATTATAGTCTAATATACATTAAAGCAAGCTTAATTTTAATGGGAATTACTAAGGAATTTAATCCTTAGTTTTGTAGTAGATTACTATTGAATAAACAGAATCTTTTTCTGATTCTATGATATTAATAACTTGCTTAGTCTTAATTCTTATAGCTTCAAGCTGGTCTTCAATCTCTCCTTGAATATAAGCACTAACTGAATGAATATCAGGATTAAGGCTAATCTTGAATGATAATCTTTTAATCATCATTAATGCCTATGAAGTGAATGGGTCACTAACCTCATCCTCTCCGGTTTCCCAGGTTTTCTTGGTTCCTTTTGTGCTGATAATTCTATTCTCGATTTTCTTAACTTTTTCAGAAGGAAAGTTGAATATTGCTACACCGATTGTACCCTTTAGGCTTGCCTTACGCCATGTTCTATATTCCTGAACCACTGAAATTTTGCTTTTTTGGCGAGCCTCTTTTTTAGCATAAACCTTCTCAATCGTTTTCATAAGCTGTAAATGTGCTTTATCTGACATTTGAGATTTGGCTTCCTGAACCCATTTCATCATAGCATTTTTATCATTCTGATAACGTTCTGCATTTGCCTTTAGAGATTTTATGAATGTCTCTCCATAATTTTTTACTGTAAATCCTTGCATTTTTAGGAGACCTTCCATCATACCCCACGTATTCTGCATGCTCTCGTCCTGTGCCAGGACACTCTGCTCATATGTTTCTCCTGTAAATTTTGCACTAAAAATATAACCTACAGTACCACCAATCAATAACATAAAACTCAACACTACACCAATTGTTACTTTTAAACCTGTACTCATTATTTTTCCTTATTTTTATTTAATTTATCTTCTGAATATAATCTATATACATACCCACAGCTAGCACCAATAACTGCACTAGCAATCAATCCTGCACCTGATAATACGAAGGCAACAGTACTAACACCAGTACCAGTAAGAATGCCATAATATAATGGTTTATTCTGATAAGTCTCCTTAGCAATAACCTTAGCAGTTTCCTTAAAATCTATCCCAGTTTTTCTGCCTAATTTGGCATTTAATTCATTTATTTTTCTGTCCATGTTTGTCATTATTTTGTTCCTTTTAAAATTTTTACTTCATTTTCTAAAGTTTTGATTCTCTGCAATAGAGGTTTTTGTTCTTCTCTGATTGTCTGAATAACTTTGTCCTTGTAATCCATAGAATAATTAATTTCTCGTTTTAGTAACCAACCACCATATGCTAAGCCTATTGCAATTATCACTGCTACTATTTTAAATATGATATCCATCTTAATACTCCTCTGCCAAAATATCTCTCCATGAAGAGATTTCGATGATATAAGATTCATCTATATCTGAACCACTTAAAATGCTTTCACAAGCATTATATATTTCTATAACTTGTACTGTATTTCCATTAGGAGCAGTAACTTCTTTTAGTCCTGTACTTATTAAATAATCTGTCATGCTTTGAACTATCTCTATAAGTTCTATGTGATTTTTTAATTCTAGTAAATTCATCTTGTCTTTCCTTCTTTTTGTTATATATAATTATACTCTAAAGTATATTAAATCATACTTAAATGCTTAAATTTTTGCTTCTTTAATGATTTTCTTTACAGTTTTCATTCTATCGAGAATTTTTTTGTGATATGTTCTATTGCTCCATCCTCCATTATATCTACCAACAGCCTTCCAATATGCTTCTGATTTTCCGAATTTTTTCAGTGACATTTCATAGCAATGCTTTAGATAATAACCTGATATAATAGCACCAAATTTAAAGTCATACATTAATTTATTGATAAGTTTGGTATCCTGATCTGCTTGCTTTTTAAATTTTGTAAAGAAAATGTGATGATACAAAAATTCTTTTTTGGCCCATTTCATTGTGCTTATAGCCTTTTTATTTCCTTCTGATACTCTCTTATTCCATACTTTTGACTCGATGATACTTTTGTAATAATATAATTTCTCTCTATGTTTCTGATATTCTTTGTATGTGCTTTTTCCATTATTTACAAGATAACCATATTTCTTTTTTAACTCAGGATACATATTAATTGTAATTTTTGCTGTACTAAGTTTAATCTGAAAATTTCCTAGTGAACTATCATATAAGGATTTTAACCTACCGTTTTTATCCCATTTATCGCCTAAATTATTGGTGCCCCATGAACTCTCTTGACCCATAATACTAGGGAGGGTATTCTCAAAAGTCATACCATCTTTTGCTTTTATTGTTTTGCCTACTTCATAGGCAATTTTTATTTTTTCTTTTTGAATATCAGATAAAGCCGAAGCTTGAGCACATAATACACTAACGAATAATGCTACGATTAATATTATTTTCTTAAACATTATGCATCATACTTATATTGTAATTCTAATAAATCAAAGATTTTCTGAAAATCATGTGTAGTTGCATATTCCCATGTACCACAAATTGAAACTTTTTGAACCATTGTTAATATTTCACCAATACCCCATGCTTCTTCGGTTCTATCATTAACCTCACCAAGTTCATTTACTACTGCGTACCATTCATCTTCATTTAGTATCGAACTGTAATTTCTAGGTCTGTTTTCTCTGTCCCAATCTGTTGCAGGTATAATATTAATCATTTCTAATGTCCTTGCCGTAAACTTTAATATATGTTATTTTTCCGAAAAAAGATTTTACTTTTTTTATTGTATAGAATGTATCACCCTCAATAATTACCTGATTTTTATGTAGACTTAAGATTAGTTGCTCTTTTTTGAGTTCTAATCTCGCTCTTTGTCTTTTATCAAAATAATCTTGTATTCTCTGTTTGGTTTTGGTTGATAGCAAATTCATTTCTAATCCTTTATCTTCTTATAACATAATTATAACATAAAATACATTAAATGATACTTAAATAAAATATTCAGGATATTCTGTATGATTGAAAAATACATTCAAAGGTAAGGCTTCTTTTATTAATTCAGCAAACCATGTATCATTTTGAAATGCTGATGCCAAAATTGCATCTCCTTTATAGCTTGTTACCACTGACCTATTAAATTCACAGGACACTACAAATTCCGTGCCTTGAATGTAGGTAGGAAAAGGAAGTTTTTGTGATTCATACATTATAAAATCAAAATCGAGATAATCTATCAATGCATCAATCTCCTCCTGATTTTTTACATAAATACTTACCTTATGACCCTCAATCAGAAATTTGTCGTTCACTGATTGAGGAACTTCCCTTTTTTGATTCTCATATTTTTTTCTTGGTTTTTTGAGTTCTTTTTGTTCTATTTTTTCCATACTATATTATAACACAGATGTACTTAAAATTGTACTTAAAATTGTACTTAAAATTATATGAATGTCTCTCTTGGTAATGGATGAATTTTACCATCAAGCCAATATTCTGCTTCATATGTTTTATTCTCAAGTTTTTCCTTTACCAACACAAAGTGATTTAAATGATATTCTATCTCCCCTCGAATTTTAGGAGGTTTCGGTTCTGTGTACAATGCATACGATTGCACCAAATCGCTACCATAATTTAATAGAACATTCCTTGAAGCAACAGCATTCTGAATGTAAGGATTATAGCAATAATAAATATAGAAACCTTTAATCTTTGCATGTCCCCATTTGAATATTTTTGTGCCAGGAACCTTTCGTGAAATCTGAGCCATTTCGGTGAAGTCGTTGGATTTGAATACCATCATATAATCTTCCTTATGAGCATTCTCCATTTCTTTAGGCAGAATATAATCCCAATATGAAATATCCTTTCCCTCTCTCCGTTTAAGGAGATATTCCTGGTTAGGTTGAACAGGTTTGACAGTGCTCACCAACCACTTAATTTCTGAAGACGTAGCAAAATCATAATTTACAAAAGAAGGTAAATCTTTTTTGTCTTTGATTTTTAGGTACCTTAGGTATGGAGGTCTAATTTTAATATATTCCTCAAATTCAATACCGTTATTTTTTGCTGCAACCTTGAATGAATTGTATGTATCGACACCATAATATCTATCAAAAGTTATATAAACATTTTTCATAGCATCTCCTTACTTTTATAAATATTTATATAAATGGATATTTAAACAAAAGGAGACTACCATGGCCAAAATGACACAAGCAGAAAAAGATGCCTATGATGTAATGAAAAAGCATATTGATAAGCCTTCAAAACTCAAAAAATCAGATTTTATTCCTGGAAAAATGGTAATGTTTGCCTATAATGCCAAAGATAAAACGGCTGCATACGATGCCAATCCTTTAATCATTGTCCTAAGACGATCATCAAAATATACTCTGGGATTGAACTGGCACTGGATGCCTCCAAAAATGAGAGAAAAAGTCCTTGATGGTATTATGAAGCAGAACAAGCAAAATATCAAAAGGGGACTCCCGCTTACACTGAATTACAGCATGGTCAAAAGGTTAATCAAAGGCCTAGGACCAGTCGTGAGATTGTACATTAACAAACGGATTTCTCCGAAGGGTGTTGTTATTCCATCATACCAATATTACAAAATCGTAAACCTTAGAAGTGAACATTTTATCGGTATATCAGCAAAAGGAGCATGGGCTCAAGCGATAGCAAACAAAAAATTAAGGAAAAAAGCAAAAATTGCGGCTGCAATTCAAAGGAAAAAAGATCAAGCAACGGCACAAAAAAGATTGAATAAGAAAAAAGGAGGTAAGAAATGATAAAATTTAGTGATTTTATAAGTGAAAAATATGCCGCTAAGGGCAGAAAAAAGGAATGGGAATTGATGATTGACTGGTACATGCCATTAACACCATCGATACTCAAGGATTTTGAAATATTCGTGCCTGAAGCATACCATGTCACGAGCATAGCATCCCTAAAAAATACAATAAAAATCCAAGGCAAAAAGGTTGATTTGCCTACATTCACCCGAGGTTCAAGGGGATTGTCGAAAGGTGCTATTGAAACCGCAGAGGTTCTTCTGAAAGTGGAGGGATACTCATCATTTTCGGCCGATGAAGATTTTGAATCTACACTGGATAGGAATGGTCACCGATGGTTGCATCCATTGAAGGATGAGGATTATGTTGTTAATAATAAATTTAGCACAAAAATTGCACCAATCATCGTCAAAAAATATAATCTCGATAATAGGTATTCGGTACCAAATATGGTTAAGGCAATGAATGGTAAGGAAAAGGGAGAATTTGTAAAATTTTATTACGAGGAAGCAAAAAAATTAATTACAAAATCTCTCATTGATGATATTAAAGATTCAATATCAAGGTCATATGCAGGTGCTTACGATAACAATGAAATTCTACTTCATAATTTCAAAATTAAGGAGATTAAGGTTGTTGATAATGGAGATGAACATGATGTAGAGGAAAATATTCAGAAAATTTTGGATATGGGTATTGATATTCAAGGCACAATAACAAAACATGAAATCGAAAATATAGGAAGGAAATAATGAAAGTTTTGGTTTTAGATGATAGCAAAACAATGCTAAGGATTATATCGAATACCTTGAGAAGGGTTGGGTATACAGACATCGTGACTGCAGAGGATGGTGTCGAAGGACTGGCTGAATATAATAAGGCCAAGGATGCTAAAGAAAATTTTGATATAATTTTTACGGATTGGAACATGCCGAATATGAATGGACTAGAATTCGTAAAGCATATCAGGAGTGTCGATCAGAACATACCTATTGCAATGATTACAACCGAGGGAGGTAAGGCTGAGGTTATCAGGGCACTGAAGGCTGGTGTTAATAATTACATTGTCAAACCGTTTACTCCTCAGGTTCTTAAAGAAAAAATATCTGCAATTTTAGGAGAATAGGATGATGAAATGCTAACATACCTAGAATATGACATTATCCTGCATAAGGACGACGAAATGTTAACATCGTACATGGACAGTTTTTTTGATTTTTATAGTCTCATGAATTATATCGAATTGACATACAAAGGCAAGCAACGATTTCCTAACA
>Ga0256827_10001662_pt1 | contig 14297 bp, 12 predicted proteins | sample CV84metaG_FD_185977 | JGI IMG/M metagenome (GOLD analysis project Ga0256827, IMG submission 185977) | Hydrothermal vent microbial communities from East Pacific Rise, Pacific Ocean - CV84 | ecosystem: Environmental > Aquatic > Marine > Hydrothermal vents | place: Pacific Ocean: East Pacific Rise... | reverse complement strand
TAAGTGACGAATTTTAAAATTCGTCACTTAGTACAATCAGGTTCAAGCTCATTAAGAGTTGCAAACCCACACCCTTTATCCTCTTCGGCTGTGCCATTAAAAAGGTCGTTTGTTGTTGTGTTGTTAGGAGTAGACTCCTCTTGATTATTATCATCAGAAGAACCAACTGTAATACTTTGTTCTATCTTATCCATAATATTCCCTACAATACCATTGACCATCTTTTCAGCAGGGCTTTTAAATGAGCTTATAATATCTTTATCACCATTTATAATTTTGATATTTTGACCATCTTTTACTAATAAAATAGGGATAGTATTGAAGTTCAAGAATTTTGCAAAATTTTGAGCTTCTATATCACCAATATTTATTTTTGTAAACTTAATATTATGCTCTTTCATATAGCTCTTTACTTTTTTACAGTGACCACAGTTTTTTGACTGTATAAGGTAGTTTCCATTATCGCTAAGATATGGCTTGGCACTAGGAACGGCTAGAAAGCTAAGAGATGTAAATACACTCAATGCACCTATAGCTGTTATGGCAAAATATTTTGGTGAAGCCAAGAGCAGAATAGCTACTAAAAAGGCATAGACTCCCATACAGAAAGTACACATTTCAGGTGATGCGTAGAATTGATATCCTAGCATAATAGTCTCAAATAGAAGTGAAGCTCCAACTACTAAGAAGAAGAGTTTTTCGCTAATTATTTTTCTATAGCTTAAAATACCAACAATAATAATGGCAATGGCAGAAGCCATACCTATAAAATTGAGGTAGATACTATCAAAACGCAATAATGCACCTGCTAGTTTACACCCTGATGATTCACAAAGAGAGGAGTGGTTTAGTTTTAGATAAGTCTCCGTAGCAATGTAGATGAAAAATAGAATGGGTAAAAAAATAAATGATATCTTTTTCAAAGTTTTTCCTTAATTGTAAATAATAAAAATTATAGCATATTTGCTCTTATCTTTTTATACCTTAACCATTTTTCTTCGCATATAAGCAATTTTACTTTGTAATGGCAAATCTTTAGGGCAGTGGTCTTCACAAGATAGTAGTCCCATACATCCAAAAATTCCATCATCATCACCAATTAACTCATAGAAATCCTCATCAGTTCTTTCATCATGTGGGTCTATCTGAAAACGTGCTACACGGTTAAGCCCTACAGCTCCTACAAAATCTTCTCTCATAATGGCAGTGGCACAACCTGCAACACAGATACCACACTCGATACATCTATCAAGCTCAAATACCTCTTGGGCAGTCTCAGGTTCTATTCTCTTCTCAATTTTGGTAATATCTGTCTTCTCCTTTGCCACAATCCAACTATTGACACGAATACTCATATTTTTCATCCATGAGCCTGTATCTACTGATAGGTCTTTGATAAGTTTAAATGTTGGAAGAGGTAGAAGTTCTATTTTTCCACTTTCAAAATCACTTGTAAGCGTCTTACAAGCAAGTTGTGGTCTTCCGTTTACTAACATAGAACACGCGCCACATATTCCTGCTCTACAGACAAAATCAGAGCTTAAATCATGGTCTATAGTTGCTTTGATTTTAGTTAAAGCGATATATAGTGTCATACCTGGTGTCTCTCTTAACTTATAGTCTACAAATTCAGGTTTAGAGTTAGGATTAGATGGGTTGTATTTGAGTGAGGTGATGGTAATCTCTCGGCTACCATCTATACTCATCTCTTTTTCTAATACCAATTCACTTTTATTGATAACATCTTCTATTTTTCCAATGCTCTTCTCTTGTTCCTCTAGTGAAAGTTCCACTGTTTTACTCATTTTGTATCTCCTAATCTTTCATTAACTCTTTTGTAGTCACTTTGTAGTTGATATGGCATAATCTCATTTTGTATATCATATCTACTACTGTCTATATTTGAAGCTTTTATCTTATCAATCTCATCTTGTCTTTTTTGACTTAATGGATTTTCTATGGTATTTCCTTTTTTACCATATCCTCTAAAAGCAGGTGGCATCTCCATTTTCATAATATCAAGCTCCTCATACTCCAATGTTGGCTCTACATCATTGTCGTTTGCCCAATAGCTAAGGGTTCTATTAAGCCAGTTTGCATCATCTCGTTTTGTGTAATCCTCTCTATAGTGAGCTCCACGACTCTCAGTTCTATCTCTTGCTCCTTTGGCAACACAGAGAGCTACTTTTAGCATCATTGGTACTTTGTATGCCTCTTCAAGTTGTGGGTTTAGTAGTCTATATTTATTTGTAATATTTATATTTCTACTCTTAACAAGTAGTTCACTTAGACGTTTGACAGCATAATTTAAATCTTCGCCATTTCTAAAGATACCAACTCTCTCTTGCATAATGGTTCTCATCTCATCTTTGATATCATATATATTCTCACTACCACTCTTTGCTAAGAGATTATTGAGATAATTCTCCTGTTGGTTTAGAGCATTATGAACTACTTTAGTATTGATATCTATCTCATTTTCGCTACAATAATCAGCAAAGTAGTTTCCTATAATCATTCCTGATACTACGGCTTCACTGACCGAGTTTCCTCCTAATCTATTAAATCCATGTAAATCCCAACAGGCAGACTCTCCTGCTGAAAATAGCCCTTTGATATTGATGCTCTCACCCTTTGGAGTGACACGAATCCCACCCATAGAGTAGTGTTGCATTGGAAGTACAGGCATCCAACCTTTTTCTCCCTCATCAGCAGGGTCTATTCCGTTAAACGTCTTGCTAATATCTTGAACATCTCTTAGGTTTTTTTCGATATGCTCACGCCCTAAAATAGATATATCTAGCCACAGATGGTCACCATAAGGAGAGGGAACTCCTTTACCTTTTTTGATATGCTCTAGCATTCTTCGGCTAACAACATCACGACTTGCCAAATCTTTCTTTTCTGGTTCATAATCTGGCATAAATCTATATCCATCTTTGTCTCTTAGGACTCCACCATCACCACGACACCCCTCTGTAATAAGAATTCCTGACGGAACAATTGGTGTTGGGTGGAACTGAATAGCCTCCATATTTCCCATATATGCTCCTGCTTCTAACGCAATAGCATGACCTGTTCCTTTACAGATAGTTGCATTGGTAGATTGTTTGTATATACGACCATACCCACCTGTAGCAATCATTGTTCCTTTGGCAACATAGGCAATTAGACCACCACTTTTAAGGTCTCTTACAATTGCTCCATAACATTGACCATTTTCAACGATTAGTGAAATAGCCTCTTTTTTATCTTCAACTACAACTCCTCTTCTCATAGCCTCATTTGCAACTGCATATAGCATGGTATGACCTGTGGCATCTGCTGTGTAGCAGGTTCTCCATTTTTTAGTACCTCCAAAGTCTCGTGCATTGATAAGACCGTGAGCATCTTTTTTCTCTGTAATAGTTGTCTTTTTGGTATTTATAACTACTTCACGGTTTCCCATCTTGATTCTGTTCCAAGGCACACCCCAAGAGGCTAGTTCTCTAATTGCTTTTGGAGCAGTGTTGACAAACATTCGTGCTACCTCTTGGTCACATCCCCAGTCGCTACCTTTTACTGTATCGGCAAAGTGAACATCTTCATTATCTCCCTCACTCATTACGGAGTTTCCTAGACTCGCCTGCATACCACCTTGGGCTGCTGCAGAGTGAGAACGTTTGACAGGGACTAAACTTAATACAATCGTATCTAATCCTTTATCTGTTGTTGCAATGGCAGAGCGTAATCCTGCCAATCCACCACCGATAATAAGTGCATCTGTATATCTAATATCCATTATTTTACCTCCATATTAGTAGTGTTTGTATTGGAAGATAGAGTGTATCTCTCTCCATATTTATCTTGATGTTCATATCCAATTTTTATATAACTCATAAGAGATAGAAGACCAATAAAAAGATAAAAAAAGGTAATTGTTGTAATTATTTTTTTGGTTACTACTCTATTCTTTTTAGGATTTTTACCATCAAACCAACCCCATTTCATACTTAGACGATAGATACCCACTCCAGTATGTAGTACTACTGTTACTAAAAGCATGAGATATACAATCCACATACTATCACTGTAGATTCTGTCAGATGAAGCAAAAGGTCCTATGTTTTCAGGTTGAGTCATTACCGTATAGAGGTGAATTGAGCCTAGAAAAAAAATCATAATTCCTGTAGTTATCTGAATAAACCATAGATTAGTATCGGTGTGATTCATTAGTTTAGCATGGGTTCTAAAACGCATATATTCACGATATGAGCTTGGGAATTTTCGCATTGCCAATAGGGCATGAGCGATAAAAACAGAGCTAACAATTAGGGCTAAAGCAACAATAAATATAGGTGAACCACCATCTATAATAAACTCCCCCTCAAAAAATTTAGTTAATCTGTACATACTATCTTCACCTAGTAAAATAGATGATTCAAAGATAAGATGAAACATGATAAATGCAGATAAAATAATCCCTGTAGCACTCTGTATAAAATCCAATTTTGCAGGGATTCTACTCTTTTGTTTATTTATGGTTTTGCCAATAATACTTTCGACAATATTTGATTCAATATTCGTTTTTGACACGAAACAGTCCTTTGTTTATAGTTAAATAGTTTTTTTTAAATAGGGGAATAGTTGGAAGCAAAAAAATGCTTCCTTTATTTTATTATGCAGTTTCGAGAGTTACTTTCTCTTCTAAAATTTTATCTATATCTTCAACTACTTTAGAAAGCTCTTGCTCCCCATCAATCACGTTCAGTAAGTTTTTATCTTTATAAAACTCTTCAATGTAGTTAATAGTATCTTTATAGATAGCCAAGCTTTTTTGGAAAACCTCTTCGGTTATCTCATGACTTGACAGGTATCTCTCTTTTGCTACTTCATCAGAAACACGAATTTCAATAACAGCATCAAGTTCAATATTATGGTTATTGTAAATAACATCACAAAAGCTAGTGATAGACTCTTTTTCTCTAGGAAATCCATCAAGTAAGATAACATCTGTTGGAGATTTTTTGATTGCATCAAAGATTGTATCAATAGTAATAGAAGTTGGAACAAGCTCTCCTCTATCTTTGTATTGTTCAATAATTTTCCCTAAAGCTGATTTACTCTCTTTTTCTGCTTGGAGTAGTTCTCCTGTAGAATAGGCTGTAATATCTGTATGTTTTTTAGCAATAGCTAAAGCGTCTGTTGTTTTACCCGAACCTGGTGCACCAATTAATAATATAAGTTTTTTTGACATTTTGTTCCTTCATTGATATATTTTGTGAAATTATAACTATTATAATGTTTATATATTATATGGGTTTTATATTAGTTTAAATTACACCCTATTTATATACTTTTATGAATTAAGTTTAGTTTAAAATATTAAGAATTTTCTAATAAAATAGCTTTTATTTTTTTTAAATCTTTAAATACCTCTTGTTTAAATGATGGGTTTTTAAGAAGAAAATTAGGGTGATAAGTGGGAATTAATATATGTGTTTTATACGTCAAAATAGAGCCTCTGATATCTTTAAACTTTATCTCTTCTCCATAAAGGTGTTGATAAGGAATCTCTCCAAGTGTTACAATAATTCTTGGATTGACAAGCTCTATCTCTTTAGAAATATAAGCTTTACAGCTTTGAATTTCTATATCTTTTGGCTCTTGGTTGTTTAAGGTATGACATTTCATAAAATTCGTAATATAAACATCTTTTCGAAGTAAACCCAATACTTTTTCTATCATTAGTGTTAACATCTCCCCACCTCTACCTAAAAATACTCCTCCTTGTTCATCCTCCATCTTCATGGGAATATCACCTACAAACATAATATCAGCATTTGGATTACCCTCTCCAAAAACCACACTGTTTCTACTTTTACTAAGAGAACACAGATGGCAATTATCTGCCTGTTTCTTGAGTTCACCAATACTATTTGGTAACTCCAAAGGGTTCTGCTCCTCATAAGAGAATGGTTTAATAGAGGTGTATTGATATCCTAAATTTTTGAGTTGATAGAGCTGTTTTAGTTGTAGGGCATTGTATAGGTTTTTCATGAGAAAATTATAGCCTATTTAGGTATAATACGCCCAAAATTTTACAACATTATAAAAAATAGGATTACTCACTATGTTTGAAACTGTCATTGGCTTAGAAGTCCACGTACAACTTAATACAAAAACAAAACTATTCTGCTCTTGTCCTACAAGCTTTGCAGAGCATCAAAATACCAATACTTGTCCTACTTGTTTGGCTCTTCCTGGGGCTTTGCCTGTAGTTAACAAAGAGGCAGCTATAAAAGCGATGAGACTTGGGTATGCTATTAATGCCAATGTTAATCATAGCTCAAATTTTGATAGAAAATCATATTTTTATCCAGATAGCCCATCGGCATATCAGATTACTCAACTTCATAAGGCAATTGTACAAAAGGGTGAGATTTTTATAGATTTAAAGGATGGAACTCAAAAAAGAATAGGTATGACCCAAGCACACCTAGAGGCAGATGCAGGTAAAAATATTCATGAGGGTAATCATTCAAAAGTAGATTTAAACCGTTCAGGTACACCACTTCTTGAAATTGTATCTGACCCTGATATGAGAAACTCTTATGAGGCAGTTGCTTATCTTAAAAAACTTCACTCTACTGTTCGTTACTTAGATATTAGTGATGCTAATATGCAAGAGGGGTCATTTAGATGTGATGTTAATGTCTCCATTCGTCCAAAAGGTCAAGAGGAGTTTGGAACTCGTGTTGAGATTAAAAATATCAACTCATTTAAGTTTGTAGAATCAGCAATTGCATATGAAGTACAGCGTCAGACAGAGGCGTATGAGGATGGTATTTATGATGAAGAGGTGTTTCAAGAGACAAGACTTTGGAATGTAGATGAGGGTGTTACCAAATCTATGAGAGGAAAAGAGGAGGCTGCTGATTATCGCTACTTTCCTGACCCTGATTTGCGTCCTTTGGTGGTGACTGAGGAGATGATTGAAGAGGCAAAAAAGATGCCTGAACTTCCTGATGCAAAGGTAAAACGTTATACTAAAGAGCTTAAAATTAAAAAATATGATGCATTGGTATTATGTTCTGAAAAAGAGTTGGCTTATTTCTTTGAGGAGATGTTAGAGACGGGTGCATCTGCAAAAGCTTCTGTGAACTGGTTAACCACCGAGTTATTGGGTCGTCTGAAAAAGACAGAGTTTGATATCTCTACCTCTCCTGTATCAGCTACTAAATTAGGTGAGCTTGTATCTAAAATAGATGATGGAACGATAAGTGGAAAAGGTGCAAAAGATATTCTTGATGTGCTTATGGAAGAGGATAAAAATATTGATGACTTGATAGAGTCTATGGGTTTAGCACAAGTTTCAGATGATGGTGCTATTTTAGAGATTATTGATGCTATTTTAGAAGCTAATCCTGAAAAAGTTGAGCAGTTCAAAGGTGGAAAAGAGAAGCTATTTGGTTTCTTTGTAGGACAAACTATGAAAGCCTCTAAGGGTTCTGCAAATCCTCAAAAGGTAAATGAGTTGCTTAAAGAGCGATTGGCATAGATATATATGAGAGAGTTTTTGGTAGAGAGTTCATTACGTTTAAAAACCAATCAAAACTACCAAGAGAAAAAGAGATTTTTCAAAGAGTTATTGGAAAATCGTGAGACCTCTTATACTAAGTATTTTGACTCCTTTATGGTCATACTTATTGTAATTTCGGTCTTTATTTTGGTTCTGTCCAAAAAATATAATATCCCCTCTTGGATTATGTTTTTTGATACATATGTGGTCTCTCTTATCTTCTTAGTGGAGTATCTTGTCCGTTTTTGGATTTTTTCTGATACTCATACACTTATTTTATTGCAAGATAAAAAGGGTGCTTCTCTTTTTGGGATACTATTTGCCGTAATTAAAAATAAAGCTAGTTATCTCTTCTCTTTGACAGGTATTATAGATATTTTGGCTATTTTACCACACTTTAGAATTGTACGTTTATTAAAACTATACCACTATCTATATGGAGCTAAAACACTACTCAAAGCACTCTCTAAAAAGGAGTTTGAGTTTAAATTTTTAGGATATATTTTATCTACAGTTGTCTTCTCTTTTGCCTCTCTTTTATATGTACTAGAGCAAGGGATAAATGAGAATATAACCTCTTTTCTTGATGCTCTATATTGGGCTTTGGTGACTGTATCTACTGTTGGATATGGTGATATCTCTCCTGTAACAGATATTGGAAAGATGATAGCTATGGTGGGGATAGTTTTTGGTATCGCTATGATTTCATTTGTTACCTCTGTTATGGTTTCTGCTTTTGCAGAGCGTTTTGATGAGTTGCGAAGCCACTCCAGCTTCTCTGCTTTGGCTGATTTGGATAATATTATAATTTTAAATGGATATGGATATCTTGGTTCTCGTATAGCTTACTATCTTCATCATGAGACTAAATATAACTGCGTGGTGATAGAAGAGGATAAAGAGAAGAGTCAAAAAGCATTTGAGAGTTCTCATTTGACAATATATGGAGATGGTTGTTCTGTTGAGATTATGGATAAGCTTCATAAACAGGATAACATTGTAGCGATGTTAACACTAAAGAGTTCAGATATAGATAATATATATTTTGTGTTAAATGCTAAAAGTTATGATAGACAAAGTGTAGTTTTCTCTCGAATTACAAATTCACATCTAATTTCTCAATATAACTCAATTGGTACAGATATGACAATTGACCCATATGCAATTATTCATAATCGTGCTTATCATTATATTATTAACTATATCAAAGAGAATCCTAATGTCGAAATTTCAGTTTTTGGCTATGGACAAAAAAGTAAAGGGTTAGTAGATACTTGTGTGAAGTCGGGTATTGATATAGAGATATTTGATGCAAAAGAGAGAGATAGCAGGGATGTAAAACTTATAAATTTTGAGGATGATAAACATCTAAAACTACTAAAACGTCTCAATCGAAATCTTATTATCTGTGGTATGGATGATGAAGCAAATAACCACTATTTAGCTATCTCACTTAAAGTAAATGAGTTTCATGGTAAAATTATTGCACTAACAGATACGAAACAGAAAAATAGACAGCTAAAACTCGCAGGTGCTGATGTTATATTTGATTTATATGATGAGAGTGCTAAAGAGTTTATTAAAAAATTAGAGACGATATAGGAGATAGTAGATGAAAATAGCAATTATAGGGGCAGGAAAGTGGGGTCAAGCACTCTATCATGCCTATAGTCAAGATAATGATGTAGTTATAAACTCTCGTACACCCAAAGATATTGAAAATTTTGTAACGTTAGATGAAGCACTATCATATAGTTATCTTATTATGGCGATTCCTGCTCAATCTGTTCGTGGTTGGATGGAGAATAATTTTAAAGATAGAGGACAAAATATCTTAGTGGCTTCTAAAGGTATAGAGACCTCAACAGGTGCATTTTTAAATGAAGTTTATGGTCAGTTTCTCCCATCAAATAGATTGGCTTTTATCTCTGGACCATCATTTGCCACAGAGGTTCAAAAATCTCTGCCTACGGCTCTTAAAATCTCATCTACTAATTTAGAGTTGGCAGAGACCTATGCAAACTCTTTACCATCATTTATAAAAGGTTATGTGGATGAAGATGTTATAGGTGCAGAGGTGGCAGGAGCATACAAAAATGTAATAGCAATTGCAGGTGGAGTATGTGATGGTTTAAATCTTGGAAATAATGCACGAGCTGCATTAATCTCTCGTGGACTAGTAGAGATGACACGTTTTGGTGAGTATTTTGGTGCAGAGAGTAAAACCTTTTTATCTCTTGGTGGAGCAGGAGATTTATTTTTGACAGCAAGTTCCAATTTATCTAGGAACTATAGAGTAGGATTTGGATTAGCCAAAGGTAAGAGTATAGATGAGATTTTAATAGAGTTAGGTGAGGTGGCAGAGGGAATTCCTACAACTAAAGCACTTTATCGTATTGCAGAGAAAAAAGGTATCTATCTACCTATAGCTGATGAGGTATATAATATGTTAAATGGCAAAGAGCCTATAGTTTGTGTTCAGGACCTTTTGGATAACTCCTCTGATGATTAAAAGAGTTAGGAGAAAAATAAAAAAAGTTTTTAGAGAACTACTTCTATATCACAATAGCTCTTTGGAGTATAGGGCTAAAGTATTTACATTGGTTATCGCTAGTGCAGGAGAGATGGGAAGTTGTGAAGAGAAACTCCTAAAGGATATATCTTGTGATATCTATGATAAAGATGAAGAGCGTTCCGAGATTCTAATAGAGGCAGTTGAAGAGTATCTTAATAAAATTATTACCAACAATGGTTTAGATTTTGACCATCTTATTTTTCAGGTAGAAAAAGAGACAAAAGAGGTCAAACGTTTTTCTCAAAAGATAAATATTGATGAATTAAATAGATTTCAAGCTTGTGTTAAAAATGAAGATGATAAGATATATCAAAAAAGAGTTATTGATTATCTACAACGATTAAAGGAGCAGTATGAGTAGTGGATGGGGATGTCAACATCTTACAAAATATAAAGATGAAAAAGATTGGTGCAAATTGCTAAAACATAAGTGTGACCCAAACTGTAAGGGGTGTGTATTGTATGGAAAGTTTACTTTCTCCTCTCCTACACTCAATATAGAAGAGGATAGACCTGTAAAGATACGACAAGATAATCCATTAGGGTAAAATCTATTTACTTTCATCTGGATTCTCACTACTATGGTTGATAAATTTATTAAGGTATAATTTGATTCTCTGTTTCTCTTCACCCTCTTCCATCTGCTCATTCCACTGTTTTAGCTCTTTGAAACTCCAATTACTAAAGTAGTATTCTCTGTTCTCCTCTTGCCAAATTTTCATATTTTCATCTTGATTTGATACTTGTGCATTTTTTAGAATATTTAACATATCAAGCTCAGGTTTAATATCTGGACTTTTAGTTAAGTATTGATTAGCAAGTTCTCTATACTCTGTATCATCATTATTGGTAATTAAAGAGAGTTCAATGTTATTAACAATTGCATACTCTAGTTGTATTGGTACAGATTGGTTTTCTGTATACTTTTTACTTCTATATTTATCTATTATAGAGTCATAAATTTCAATAGACTCATCATCACTATTTCCCATTAGAAGAAAACTTTTTGAAAAAAGAGCATTCTCTACAATAGTTTTATAATCCTCTCCCTCATAGGGTGAAAATGTTTTGATAATCTCATCATAGACCTCGATAGCCTCATCTTTATGATTTGTATCATTCTCTAGGATATACGCCTTGTTGTGTTGAGCTTTATATAGTTGCATTAGTATCTCTTTGTTATCTATATTTTTAAAATTTTCGATAATCTGGTCAAAAATCTCAATAGCTTCATCTCCTGATGTAAGATATGATTTATTGAATTGTGCATAAGAGTATATTTTTAGTAGTTCAATATCTGAACTATGTGAGAATTTTTTGATAACCTCATCATATATCAACAAAGCGTTATAATGTTCAGATATATTGGCTTTATAAAATTGAGCTTTTGCATATAGTTTTAAGATTTTTACCTCTTTACTATCTTTTGATTGCTCTATAACCAAGTTGTAATAGCTTAATGCCTTTTCAAAATTTTGTAACTTTTGAGCTGTTTGAGCCTTATCCATTAAGCGTTTTATCTGAAAGAGCTTATCTATCTTTTTTACTTTAGGAACTTTGTTTATAATCTTTTTCGATATAGTTACCTCTTCAAAGATAGGCTCTTCACTAGTTTCTATTATATTCTTTTTTTCTATATTAACTATTCTCTTAGGCTCTTTTTTTAGAGCCTCTTGATTGAAAAAACTTGAATCAAGTCCTATCAATAATATTATTATACTTATTAAAAGCAGTAAAAATTTAAACATTCATTCTCTTTTCTCTATTTTTTATACCTTTTTCTACGAATAATCCAAATTACTCCTAATGCTCCAAATAGCATAGGTAGTCCTATTTGAACCCAAGCAGAGATTTTTATGCTCTTATTTAAAATATCTTTGTGCATATTATTATCTATTTTAACACCTGCCATATTTGCTATATGGTTCATAGATGATATTGCTAAATCACCTTTTGGGATACTTTGATGACAAGATAAACATACCCCTTGACGGTCAAGTTTATCTCTCATATCTTTTGGTAATGGGTTTGCTAATTTCCAATGGTTATCAACAGTTTGTACTTGTGTTCCATTCTCATCTATCATTACAGAGTAGTCATGTTTTAAGTTAGGAATTGCAGGTATCTGCTCATCTACTTTTTTTGGTAACACTCTTCTATCTGCACTCATTAAATCTATAATAGAGGTTTTGCTTTGGTCTGAAAAGTATTTACCACCATTAATTCCCATTCCTAATGCTTTTTTAGATGTGTGACAACTCTCACAACTTCTCGATTTTTTACTAATAGTATGAGGTTGAACTTGTGACATTGTAATGGCATTTTGACCCTCAACTCCAGCCCCTTCTACATTTGGAATTTTAAATATATGGTTTTGTAGAAGAGCTTTTCCATTTTTACCTATAACTGTTATAGTAGTCTGACACCCAGGGATTGTAGGTGATACTCTTCCCTCTCCATTAATACTAAGTGCAGGATTTTCCCATCTAAGATAGCTTCTAGTCTCTGTAACCTTTCCATCTACCAAAAAATCTTTTAAATTATTTTCGCCTGTCATACCGTGAGCATCATGATATTTAGAGGCTTTTAGATAATCAGGATTTTGCTTTCCTTCTGAGTAGTCTATTTTAACATGACAACCATAACATTGAGGAGCCCAAGTAGCATGACAAGTATAACACTCTAGTTTGCTACTATGTGCTTCTATCTTATCCATTGCCACTAACGCTTTTTTAGATAATTTTTCATCCTCTTTTAGCTTTTTAAGTGGTGTTAACTCTATATCTTTTCCTGATGAGAGGTGCATCATAATTTTATTACCGTGTCGCACTGCTTTAGTTAAAGGATTTCCTCTAGCAGATAGTAAGAACCCGTCTCCCTTATCTTTGGGAATTGAACCTTTTTTAAGATAATCAGCTAGAGTCTTTGTTGTTCCTCTTGGTTTACCTGTTTTCTCTTTCATGCTAAACTCATCAGAGTAACCTAATGGTAACTCCCAAGGGTATTTTTTGGTTGTTCCATGGCAATCTTGACACTCAATCTCTACAGCACCTAAATTTGCTCCTGTCATAAAACCGTCTCCGTGCATATCGTTACTTGTGTGACAATCTTGACAAAGCATACCTTTTGAGTAGTGAATATCTTCTGTTAGGTGCAGATAGCGTTTAGTATGAAGTTTTGGTTGAGCATTTCCTTCATTATCGAATGTAGCTTTATACTCGGTCTCCATTAACCCTTGATAAGATACACCTATCCTTTTACCTCTATTATGACAAGTGGTACAAGTCTCAACTGGAATTCCAGAATATTTTACGCCGTGAATATTAACCTTGACATCTCTTGAAGATTGGATTTGATGAGTTAAAAGATGTCCTCTTTTATCGTGAGGTATTTTGGTATCATTTCCCTCATAAAATCCCTCATTAGAGTAAGGGATATGACAACTAGCACACCCCATTCCTCTATAATCTCCTCTTCTCTTTCTACCTTTCCCACCTGTATGGCAACGCAAACACTCTTGTCTAAGATATGTATATACAGCTAATGATGGGTCTTTTTCTACCTCATCAGCTGTTGGTGCTTGTGGAATAGTCTGCATCTTTTTGGGAAAAGCTTGTGGCTCTTTTTTTGCTAACTCTTTCATATACTCTTGATATGTTTTAGTTCCAAGTCTCTTATGAGTGTTATTAATGTCATAATTTGACATATAGTGTTGATACCCCTCTTTTGCACCAAATCCCCATAAAGCACCATGAATTTTACCAGCTTCTGTGTTCATTAAAGAACTCCATTGAGCCTTAACCTGCTCGGCGTGGCACATTCCACAAGTGTTAATATTTATCCATTGGCTAGTAGGTGATGGATAGAAATCTTTTGGGCCTTTATGATTTAAAAAATATTTTAAAGTTCCAGAGTGAGAGCTATTTTTATCACTCTCATTTGGGTTTCCTCCATGACAGACAATACAATCATTCCCTTTTGCACCTGCGTTATCGGCGACTTTAAGAATCTCTTTCATCATTTTTGATGAGTTATCTCTGATATGTTCTATGCCTTTATGGCACTCCAAACAGCTGTTTGCATATATACTAATACTCAATAGCATAATAATAGATAAAAGTTTCATTGTGACTCTTTTTGATTTAGAATAGTGTAATATTA
>Ga0256827_10001660_pt1 | contig 14301 bp, 15 predicted proteins | sample CV84metaG_FD_185977 | JGI IMG/M metagenome (GOLD analysis project Ga0256827, IMG submission 185977) | Hydrothermal vent microbial communities from East Pacific Rise, Pacific Ocean - CV84 | ecosystem: Environmental > Aquatic > Marine > Hydrothermal vents | place: Pacific Ocean: East Pacific Rise... | reverse complement strand
TTGAACTGTAAAGTCAACTCTTCCTGTACTGGTACGAACACATCCATTTATATTTTCAGTAACTGTGTAGATAAAGAAGTCTGCTCCCACATAGGTATCAACTGGGTCATAACTATAATAGGTTATTTCACCATTTGAGTTATCCAGTGTGGCTGTACCATGAGTAGGTGCTGTTGTAATCTCTACGTGTGGTGTAGAATAGAGTAACTCTTCTGCATCAACTGTTGTATTATTCTCAAGAGTTTTTGAATAGTTAGGTGTCTCTATTTGTGCTGGTGAGGTAATGGTCACATTTACACGACCATACTCATTTTCATTTCGATAAATAAATGTATCTAATCCGATAAAACAATCCGTACTGGTATAGTGAATATATGGTATCTCATTTCCTAGTAAATAGTGTTCTGCTGTTCCATGTTCAGGATTGATTACTATTGGATAAATTGTTCCTCCATTTCCATTATCTTGTTCTCTTATGTCACCTCTAACTCTCACTGTAAGGTTTAAATCCTCTAATGTTGTGTTTATACTTCTAACTACATTGACTGTTCGGCTAACAGTAGTTGCACTATTACCAGCTGAATCATTTACATCATAACTAACTGTGTATCTACCAATAGTCGTACTATCAACATCACTATGAACAATAATATTTGCTGTAATATTTCCATCTTCATGATCATAGGCTGTCGCTCCTGCATCTGTATAGGTATCGCCTACGATTAAAACCAATGAATTCACTCCTGCAAGAGTAATAACTGGTGGAGTTATGTCTCGTCTTATCCAAGGTGGAGTCTCTTCATCATCACCCATATTTACAACTACATCTATATGTAAGTTCTGAACTAAACCATTCAGTAAACTACCCATATCATACCCACTCATTTGAGCTAAAGCAACGCCACTATTTGTTCCAGTTTGCCCAAAACTATCAAGAAGACCATGTAATAAATCGTTATCATCTTTTCTCTGATAGAAAATAGATTTAGATTTTAACAAAGGAGATTTACTCTCTGTATATTTTAAAAATGCTCCAGAGAATAAAAGAAGATTGATATTTTCATTTTTCAAAGTTCCCTCTAAATCATAAATATCTAAATCTGTTATTTTACTTCTCTTGTTAACACCAAATACCCTATCCATCTCTTCTCTAGTAAGTGTAAATGCCTTTTCATAATTTTTACCCTTATGCATCCATTCTAATATACGAATATACTCTAATGAAGTAAATAAGTTTAGATTAATATTTTCTACTTTATCCCCATTTTTATAAGGAAAAAGTGCAAAAAGTTCAATTTCACTGTTACTATTAGTTCCCGTATACTCATTAAAAAATCGACCTTTAGCATGTAATGCTATTAGTCCATTTTTTTTAAGTTCTAACTTATAACGCCCTTTTGAACTAATCGTTGAGCTTACTTTATCATTTAAAATATTACCTTCAGCATCTAGATATTGAGCTGTTATTGTACCATCTATAAATAGCCCTTTTTGAATAACTCCTTGAATAACTCCATTTCCAGCATTAGAGCCAGATGTCGTTTCTCCATAATCACTACCACAAGCTACAAAAAATATAGCTATTATTATACTAAGTATTAAATTTACAAAATATTTCATTTTTCTACCTCACTAATTAATATTTAAGATTATTTTAGAACATAATAACACACAAATGTTACAAAAACGTTGCAATATAAAAAATTATCTATTAACTGATATTACATAAGACATAACTTTCTCAGTTTAGAAAAAGGTTGATAGAAGTGCTGAAGAGGGATAATATTATTAATACCTATAGGTAAAAAATGGAATAAAATAGAAGAAAGAAAGCATAAAATGCAAGTATTTTTTATGTTATAGTATTATATAAAATAGATAATGGGAATTTTATTATTCCCATTATTGACTACGCCAACTCTTGAATATAAGCAATCACCTGCAACGCAGCAACTGAACCATCACCAGCAGCTGAGACTACCTGTTTTGGAGCTTGGATTCGCATATCACCAGCTGCAAAAAGCCCTGCTATATTGGTTTTCATGCTCAAATCAACAACTACTTGACCCCAATCATTCATGGCACAGATAAACTCACCATTCTTATCTTTTAGTACGCCATTGTTTACGTTGTGACCTACAAAAACAAAAAGACCTGTGTTTGCCATATCGGTAATCTCATCAGTTTTAATGTTCTTAATCTTTACTCCATCAAGCCCCATCAGACTACCATACGCCTCTTCGATGACAGAGTCAGTAATAAGGTGTATATTCTCTTTTCTTTTAACTCTATCTAATGTTGGAGGAGCTGCTCTAAATTCATCTCTTCTGTGTACGACATAGACATCCGAACAGATATTAGAGAGATAGAACGCCTCTTCTAATGCTGTATCACCCCCACCAAGTACAGTGACGGGTTTGTTCTTATAAAAGAAACCATCACACGTTGCACAAGTACTTACGCCCTTTCCAAAAAACTCATCTTCACCATTAAAACCTGCTCTTTTAGGAGTTGAACCTGTACAAGTAATTACAGTTAACGATTTAACACTCTCCCCACCCTCTAACATAATAGTAAAGTGATCACCTGTTTTTGTCACACGTTCTACTTTTTTCATCTCATGTTTTAACCCAAAATGAAAACACTGCTTCTGCCATGTGTCCATAAAGTCCATTCCTGTCTTGTCATGTTCAAAAAATCCAGGGTAGTTTTCAATCTCAGAACTTTGAGTAATCTGTCCACCAGGCATACCCATCTCAAACATGGTTACCTTCTGTAGACCACCACGAGTCGCATATAATCCAGCTGTAAGCCCAGCAGGGCCTCCACCAATAATTGCACAATCTAACATAGTTAATTTCCTTGTGTTAAAATTTTATGAAAACCATAACAGTTATAATTTTAATAAAAGTTTGAAAGTGTAGGGTTGGCTTCAGCCGACGAGAAGAGAGTTACCCCTACAAAAAACGTAGAGGTAGGAGGTCGCTACAGTTGAGCGTTAATTTTTTCAGCAAATGCATCTTTAGAAGCTGCACCAACCATTTGGTCTACAAGCTCACCATCTTTAAAGAAAAGAATAGCTGGAATTGAACGAATTCCATATTTTACAGAAATCTCTTGTTGCTCATCTGTGTTTACTTTTGCGATGGTAGCTTTACCATCGAAATCTTCAGCGAGTTCTTCAACTACTGGAGCAATCATTCTACAAGGTCCACACCATGGAGCCCAGAAGTCTACCATTGTTACACCCTCTTTAATTGTTGCTTCGAAGTTATCTTGTGTTAATTCAACATATTTTGCCATATTGAGTTGTCCTTAAATTTAAAATTTTAATTAATGTCGCTATTGTACATTAATTATGTTTATAGATTATGTAGTTCATAAGCTAAACTAACCGATTTATAACCTAACTAAACTTTAATGTCAAGGTTAATCTAGCAATATTTCTTTATATTGTGCAGAACGACTCCCTTTTAAAGCCTTAGTTCTTTCTCCTTTAACTGTATAAACAAACGATATTTTGGGCTTTTGAGTACTATTTTTGTTAGCTCGATGCAAAAGTTTACAATGGAATAAAACCACATCTCCAATTTCTAAATCTGAACTTAACTTTGTTTCTATAAGTGACATATTCAACTTATTTTCAATTTCAAAATACTCTTTCTCTCCAAACTGTTCAGGTAAAAACTGCATAGTATGACTTTTTGGGATAAACTCTAATACACCATTGGCTGCATTTTCTTCGCCCAATGCCAGCCAGACACTCACTAAATTGTCGTCAGAGTATGACCAGTAGCGTCGGTCTTGATGCCAAGAGGTTTCAGTGCTGGTTTGGGGTAGTTTGGTCATAATGGAGTTGTGGTGTGCCGTGGTAATGACCACCTCATCGTTAAGCAGTTGTTTTAAAATGGGACGTATCTGCTCACTTTCCATCCAGTTCTTAAACAAAATATCTCGGTCATAAACCTGTCGAAGCCGTCGTGTGGTCAACTGCTCTTTCGCTTCCATGCTATTGTAGTCGGTCACATTGGTTCGGTACTCTTTTGATTTTAAACCATAATCAACCTCACTCTCAATGGGTTCAATCTTATGTTTCAGATGGGCTTTTGCAACATCTAAAATTGCTTCCGATGAGCTAATATCCAAAAACTTACGTAAAATAAGAAAACCATTTTCATGAAAAGAAGCCAACTGTTCAGGGGTTAATGTCATAAGTAAACCTTTTATTTGTGATAGGATACTATTATAGCTTGTGAAAATAAAGCTTCTCAATTTATAGACAAAACAGTAAAATTACTATAACAAAAGAGTATAATTTATCTATGAAAAATACTACCAAACGAAACACTATTGAAATAATTAAGAGACTAAAAGAAAAAAACCAAACCATCACTTTTGCTGAAAGCTGCACAGGAGGACGAATAGCCTCTGAATTTACAGCCATCTCAGGAGCTTCTTCTGTCTTAATGGGGTCAGCTATAACCTATGCAAATGAGATAAAATCACGATGGTTAGATGTCAAAGAAGAGACCCTTACACAATATGGTGCAGTAAGTAAAGAGTGTGTTGAAGAGATGTTAACAGGCGTTTTAAGAATGGCATCAGCCAACCATGCTATTGCTGTAAGTGGTATTGCTGGACCAACAGGAGGAACAGAAGAAAAACCTATTGGAACAGTCTACATAGGGGTTAAAAATAGTGAAATTTCAATAATAAAACTTTACCACTTCAAAGGTGACAGAGAGTCTATCCAAGAGCAGGCAACAAGAGTAGCAATAGCCCTTTGTAAAAAAAATTTATAAATTATAAAAAAACTCTTGACATATAAAATATCATAGGCTATAATTCCGTCCACTTAATCACAATGGTTAAGATAGATATGACCTTTTAGCTCAGTTGGTAGAGCAACTCCCTTTTAAGGAGTGGGCCCATGGTTCGAATCCATGAAGGGTCACCATTTTACAATATATAGTGTTTTTAGATATGCGGTGGTAGTTCAGTTGGTTAGAATACCTGCCTGTCACGCAGGGGGTCGCGAGTTCGAGTCTCGTCCACCGCGCCACTAAAAATGACCTTTTAGCTCAGTTGGTAGAGCAACTCCCTTTTAAGGAGTGGGCCCATGGTTCGAATCCATGAAGGGTCACCACTATAATATTTTGGTCGATTAGCTCAGTTGGTAGAGCGCTACCCTTACAAGGTAGATGTCACAAGTTCGAGTCTTGTATCGACCACCATTTTTCATTTTGTTTATGGTCTGGATGACCCTTTCATCTAGTGGCCAAGGATATTGCGTTTTCATCGCAAAAACAAAGGTTCAAATCCTTTAGGGGTCGCCAAAGTTTTTCCTAAAATCAAATAATTCATACGGTCGATTAGCTCAGTTGGTAGAGCGCTACCCTTACAAGGTAGATGTCACAAGTTCGAGTCTTGTATCGACCACCATGAAAAATTTTTCATAATCTAGGTGCGGTGGTAGTTCAGTTGGTTAGAATACCTGCCTGTCACGCAGGGGGTCGCGAGTTCGAGTCTCGTCCACCGCGCCACTCTTTTTCTTTTAAAATCATTTATTTTTATTTTATCTATACTATTTTCTTCGCTATAATTCATTTATGATAACTTTTATTGACCTATTTTCAGGAATTGGTGGGTTTCGTTTGGCATTTGAGAGTGTGGGGGCTAAGTGTCTATTTTCTGCTGAGATTGACAAACATGCTTGTCATACCTACAAGATAAATTTTGAAGATGACCCCTATTGTGATGTAAGCCAATTAAACCCAGTCGATATTCCTGATTTTGATATTTTATGTGCAGGTTTTCCCTGTCAGCCTTTTAGTATTGCAGGAAAGAGAAAAGGCTTTGGTGATACTCGTGGAACACTCTTTTTTGATATTGAGAGAATTATTAGAGCCAAACAACCCAAAGCTTTTATTTTAGAGAATGTAAAAGGGTTAGTAAACCATGACCAAGGTAACACCTTTAAGGTGATTGTTGAAACGTTAGAGAAAAAACTAGACTATCAACTCTTCTATCAAGTTTTAAATTCTAAAGATTATGGTCTTCCTCAAAACCGAGAGCGTATCTATATTGTAGGGTTTAAAGAGCATGATATAAAGTTTACATTTCCTAAAAAACAAGTCTTACAGATAGATTTATCAGACATTAAAGAGCCTGATCCTAAAAACCAAGAAATCTCAAAATTGGCAATATCACACATTTGGAAACATCTTAAAAATCATAAACAGTATGAAAATATTTACAACCACCCTCTTCTACTCGCCTATGAGATACGAAAATCTCGTGCCTCATTTCGTTTTGATAACCTCTCCCCTTGCCTTACAGCCAAAATGGGGACAGGAGGAAATAATGTTCCTATTTTTGTTCAAGAGATGAGAAAATTTACCACACGTGAATGTCTGAGAATCCAAGGCTTTCCTGAGAGTTTTTGGATTGAGCCAAATAAATCTCAGAGTTATAAACAGATTGGAAATAGTATCTCTGTTCCTGTGGTAAAAATTTTAGCAAAAAGAGTAATACAATCGCTATCATTACCCAATTTTCGCTAAACTACAGTCATGATAAAAACAGAAGATTATTTTAACAGACAGATTCAACTTTGGGGTGAGGATACTCAGGCTTCTCTTACCAGCAAAAAGATTGCCATTATCGGTTCTGGGGGATTAGGCTGTAGTTTGGCTATGGCTTTGGGAACTTCGGGGATTGGGCATATTGACATGGTTGACTTTGACATCGTGGGGCTACACAATATCCATCGACAAGTTGCTTTTACACTTAACGATGAGAACCGTCTTAAAGCAGAAGTAGTCGTAGAGTTGATGAGGGCTAAAAATCCTTTTATTACTGCAACAGCACACACCATTGACTTTGAAAGTTTTACTCAACTGGAGAAAAAATATGACCTTATTTTAGATGCTACGGATAACTTAGAAACCCGTTATGCCATCGATACCTATGCACGAGAGAAGCAAACTCCATGGATATACGCCTCAGTAGAAGCCTTTAATGGTCAAGTCTGTTTTTTTGATAAAGCCTCTTTTCAAGTCTTTAACCACTCAGACCATAAACCAGCTGGTATAACAGCCCCTATTGTAATGCACATCGCCTCACTTCAAGCCAATTTGGCACTGCGTTATTTGGCAAACTTAACAGTCGTTAAAGACAAACTTTACTATCTCTACTTTAACAATGAGGGGGAATTGGTAACACAAAAATTTGGTATGCCAAAATAACAATATTAAGATTTCTTTTAGGTATAAATGTGTTAAAATGTTCTCTAACTTTCTAAAGGAAAACAGATGAAACTGAAACTACTACTTATAACGACTTTTCTTCTTTTTACAGCGTGTACGCAAGAGACACAAAACAAACTTAGCCGTTCTATTCAAAACTGGACAGGAACCAATGGAACGTTAGAAGTCTATGCTGGAAATAAATTGGTTAAAAAATTTATTGATATTGATAAACTCTCAACAGCACTGGGTACCGATGATGGTACGACAAGACCCTACCGATATGGGTATGGAATTTTAGATAAAAACTTCAACAGCAAAAGAGATGCTGGAGAGAAACGTGTCTACTTTGAGTTCTCTGACTACTCAACCTCTTACATTTTTTACGAAGACAGATAAACCAACTTAATACAAAGGAAACAGATGAGATTTATTTCAACAGACAAAGCACCAGCAGCCATAGGACCCTATTCACAGGCTGTAGTAGTTAATGGACTTCTTTACACTTCTGGGCAAATTGCTATGGATGAAAAAGGTGTAATAGTAGCTGATGATGTGGTCAACCAAACACACCAAGTGATGAAAAACCTTTTTTATGTACTTGAAGCTGCAGGTGTACACTTTAATGATGTTATCAAAACCACTATCTATTTAACAGATATGGATGACTTTGCTAAAGTTAACGAAGTCTATGCACACTACTTTGGACACCATAAACCAGTTAGAAGTACGGTTGCTGTTAAAACATTACCAAAAAATGTATTGGTAGAAATTGACTGTATGGCACTCGCTAATACTGAATTTCACATTTAATGGATAGTCAACTCTCCTATAAACTTTCAAAAGTTATTTTGGGAGGTTTGGCTCTTTACTTTCTCTACCTTTTTACCCAAGCACTTAGCGTTGTTAACCGACGGCATATCAGTACCAATGAGGGAACCTATATCAACAACACCCGTGAAAACAAAACACTCTACAATTTAGCACATACCTTAACCCAAAACTGTCAAAATACCACGTGCCAAGTACAGTTACTCTTAAACTATGTTACTAACATCCCCTATAAGGTTAACCGATTCACAGCCCACTCTCCTCAACGTACCATACAGATGAATTTTGGTGATTGTGATGATAAGAGTAATTTACTCATCTCCCTACTCCATGAACTGAACATTGAGAGTTATTTTGTCTTGGTACCTAAACATATTTTTGTCATTGTCTCAGCCGATAACATGAGACTAAATCCCTCTAAAAAAGCCCTCTATCTCAATGGTAAAAAGTTCTATATTTTAGAAAGTACAGCCAAAAACTCAACCATTGGCTTTCCCCTACACTATAAACTCAATGAAATTAGTGCGATTATTGAACCTTTTAAAAATAGAAAGCTGGATATTAATCAGCTTGAATGGAAGCAATAAATAAAGCTTTGGTTATAATCTTTCATTAATTTCATAAATAGAAGGAACAATAATGAAACAAGCAACCCAAGCACTTCATGCAGGTTACACCAAAGATTCTCAAAAAACCATGAGTGTCCCTATCTACATGTCAACAGCGTTTGATTTTGGTTCAGCAGATTTTGCAGCTAGCAGTTTTAACTTAGAACAAGGAACAGACAACGTCTACACTAGAGTAGGAAACCCGACCAATGCCATTTTAGAGCGACGATTTGCAGAGGTTGAGGGGGGAAGTGCAGCCTTAGCAGTTGCCAGTGGGATGGGAGCTATCTTCTATGCCATCTTAAATATTGCCGACGCTGGCGACAACATTGTGGTCTCTAACCAACTCTATGGAGGAACAGTCACGCTCTTTAGCCAAACCCTTAAACGTCTAGGGATTGAGTCTCGTACTTTTGATGTGCATGAGCATGGCAAGATAGAGGAGCTAATTGATGAAAATACCAAATGTATCTTCTTTGAGAGCATCTCAAATCCCAGCATTGATGTCCCTAACTTTGAGCTATTAGTTGACATTGCCAACAAACATAACCTCCTCACCATTGTAGACAACACCGTGGCAACCCCTATCTTGTGTCAACCTCTACTTTTGGGTGTTGATGTCGTGGTACACAGTGCCAGTAAATATACCACTGGGCAAGGAACAGCCATTGGAGGATTGATTGTTGAGCGTAAAGAGTTATCTGAAAAAATTAAAGATAACCCACGATACCCTCACTTTAATACCCCTGAGACCAGTTACCATGGTTTGGTATTTGCTGACTCCGTGGTGAGTCCTGTTCTCTTTACCTTTAGAGCCAGAATGATTCTTCTTCGTGACACAGGGGCAGTGCTAAGTCCTTTTAATGCGTGGCTATTTATCCAAGGGTTAGAGACACTTTCACTGAGAATCAAGGAGCATGCTAACAACGCTTTAGCCATTGCACAATGGTTAGAGAAACAAGAAGTTGTTAAAAAAGTAAACTACCCTCTTCTACCAAGTGATAAAAGTTATGCTAACGCTTCAAAATATCTCACCAAAGGGGCAAGTGGCTTGGTAAGTTTTGAGGTAGAAAACTTTGAGGTAGCCAAAAGTATTCTTGATAAAGTAGAGATTTTTTCAATTGTTGCAAATATTGGGGATAGTAAATCAATTATCAACCACTCAGCATCTACAACGCATCAGCAGTTGTCCAAAGAGGAGCTTGAAAAAGCTGGTGTAGGGGAAGGTCTTATCCGTTTAAGTGTGGGAATTGAAGATATTGAAGATTTAATTTCTGACTTAGAGAAAGCTCTTGCTTAAGAGGAGGAGAGATAACTAAAATGTTATCTCTTCTTAATAGATTATTTTTTTGGAATATAATTTTTATACATAAATCGACTTGGGTCCCATTGACCATCAAGAAAAATGGTTGGTGTCCCTGTGACCATGAGGTGTTTTTTCATCATTTTATCATAGGCAAATGCCTCTTTTACTTCTTCTGTATTTATCATCTCTTCGGTTAACGAAATTCCCGTTTTATCTTTAATAGCTTTTAAAATAACGTCTCTATTGACCTCTTTTTCACTGACCAATAGATGGTAACACTCTTTTAATGCTTTTACATTTCCTTGTTTATGGAAATAGTACATCGCTTTGGTTACAATGTCTGATGCAGGGTGAATTCTAAGTAGTGGTAAATGGTAATAGTAGAGTGCAAACGTATCTGGATATTTTGCTACGGTGTCAATAATTGGAGGGGTAATCTCCTGACAAAATGGGCAAAATGGGTCTGTCATCATTAATATTTTATGTGTTGCCGTTGCATTTCCTACCAACAGGTGTGCTGCATCGTAAGCACTTTCAGGGACACGAGGTTTTAGTACTTTTGAGTACTGTTTTCCATCTTTATCTTTAAGCGAAAATGCTATTTTTTTATCTTTTCCAAATACAGTCTGATAGACTGTCTTCTTTTTATAGACATTACCCATTTTTACTTTTAAATTTAACGATAAAAAGTAGACTTGCCAACCATCAGTACCTTCAATAGGATAGGTTGAAAGTGTTTCAATTTTTTCAACAGGTGAATGCATCTTTTTTTCCATGTATTTTTTTACATAGTACTCAACGCTTTTTTGACTAACAGCTGAAAGTTGTAGGGTTGCTAAAACCATCAGTGATATAATCTTAAGTTTCATAATATAGCTCCTTTACTAGCAAACTTTATTTTAGCACATCACCATTAAATAAAACGATAATTCATAAAGATTGTTTCTAATAAAATATGAAAAAATCTAAAAAGGCGTATTTTACAAACTATTTTCATTATAAAGTACAAATTAGATAAAATTCTCTTAATGAAATTAGAAACTAAAGTTGCCCATTTTACAACACCTCTATATTTGGAAAGTGGAAGAATCCTTGAACCTTACAAAATTGCCTATGAAACCTATGGTGAGCTAAATGAAGATGCATCCAATGTAATCTTAATCTGCCACGCCCTGAGTGGTTCAGCCCATGCAGCTGGACAACATGAAGGTGAGCGTAAATATGGTTGGTGGAATGACCTAATTGGTGAGGGTAAAGCTGTTGATACCTCTAAGTTTTTTGTCATCTCAACCAATGTTATTGGGTCATGTTTTGGCAGTACGGGACCAATGGATGATGACTATCCCAAACTGACCCCCTTTCGTCTCAAATTTCCTGTTTTAACCATTAAAGATATGATTAAAGCACAAAAACAACTTCTCGCACAGATGGGAATTCATCATCTTAAAGCGATTATTGGTGGTTCCATGGGAGGGATGCAGGCGTTACAGTTTGCTGTTGACTACCCCAACTTTGCTGACAAAATCATCTCACTAGCAGCTACCTATGCCACCCAACCTTGGGCGATTGCTTTTAACAAAGTTGCCATGGAAGCGATACGCCGAGACCCTAAGTTTGAAAATGGAAACTATGCCAAAGATGCTTTTCAAGAAGAGGGATTTGATGGATTAGCCATTGGAAGAATTGCAGGACATATCTCCTATCTCTCACCCGACTCAATGAATGAGAAGTTTGGTAGAAACTATGTCAACAACGATGGACTATTTGAACTTTTTGGTCGCTATGAGGTAGAACGATACATGGAGTATAACACCACCAACTTCTCTAAAATTTTTGACCCCATAAGTTACCTATACATTATAAAGGCAATTAACACCTTTAACCTAAGTCGTGGTTATGACTCGCTCCATGAAGCGATTTTGCGTATTAAAGCTGAGGTAGTGTTGATTCCTTTTCAAGGAGACTACCTCTTTTTTCCTAAAGAGATGCGACATATCCACAAAATGATGCAACGCAACGGGCAAAACTCCTCTTACCATGAGATAGAGAGTAACTATGGGCATGATGCCTTTTTAGTAGAGATAGAAAAATTTGATAGCATCATTAAAAAGACCCTAGAAAAAATATAAAATATAAAGGCTAAACCATGAAAACAGAAACATTTGAACAGAAACTAGAAGAGTCAAAAAAACTCTTAAACCAACTCATCGACCCAGCCATTACCTTAGAGGAGAGTCTCAAACTCTACGAAGAGGGGTTAACGCAGATTAAAACAGCTCAAAAGATGATTGAAGAGGCTAAAACCAAAATAACCACCATTGAGAAAAACGCCTCTAAGTCATAAAACGATGCCAGCAGATAAAACATTAACCATTGCAGCACTACAACTTCCTACATTAGGAATGCAAGCAACAAAACTAGATTTTTACTTACGAAATGCCCATAGCAGAGGGGTCAAACTGGTACTGTTTGGAGAGTATGTTTTAAACCATTTTTTTAAGGAATTAAGTGATATTCCCATACAAATGGTGCAAAAACAGAGTGACAAACATATTGAGATGCTCAAAAAATTTGCCATTCAGTATCAGATGACTTTTGTGGCACCTCTTATTATTATTAAAAAAGAGCAGTATATTAAAACCATTGTTAAAATTAGTTCGAAGTCTATAAACTACTATGAACAGCAAATTCTTATGCCATACAAACACTGGAATGAGAAAAAAATGTTTGCCAACAGTGTTAAAAAATTAGAAGCCCCTCTTACCTTTAATATTGAGGGTTTTAAAGTAATGGTAATGGCTGGATTTGAACTCCATTTTGACCCATTTTGGGTGCATGTGACAGCAAAAAAAGTTGACCTCATTCTCTTGCCTACAGCCTCAACATTTGACTCACATAATCGATGGAGAGAGATAATAAAGACCAAAGCATTTTTGCATGGATGTTATATTTTACGTGCCAATCGTCTTGGGGAATTCCATGAAAAAGAGATTAAATGGAAATTTTATGGTGACAGTATGCTGGTAGAACCAACAGGTGAAATTTATATGATGTTAGAAGACAAAGAGTCGATGCTTATTGAAACCATTTCGAAAAAAGTCATCAAAGAGCATAAAAAGTCATGGGCTTTTGAAGAGGAACTCTCTCTAAGAAACTTACTAGATTAGAGTTTATGTTCATTTTTGTAAATAAATCTATAAAATTACCACATATAATCTTTTTTATTAGGTTTTAATGTTATAATCTATTAAAAAAAAGGAAATAGGAAGAAACAATGAATAATGACTTAATGAAAATTGTAGAAGAGACCAAAAAACTTAAAACACTTGTGTTAGAGGATGAGCCAGAGACAAATGAGTTAATGTGTACTACCCTTAAAAACTTCTTTTCAGAAGTTCACTCAGCGATAGACGCAGACTCAGCAATGAGACTCTTTGAGCAACACAGCCCTGATATTATCTTTATTGATATTATCTTACCAGGAAAAAGTGGTTTAGAAGTAGCCAAAGAGATTAGAGAGATTAACCCTAAACAGATTATCGTAATTGTATCTGCAAGTAATGACATGGGTAACATCTCAGAAGCTGTTAAGATTGGGGTAAATAACTTTATCAGAAAACCAATTGATACCGACAAGATGATTGATGTTCTTAAAGATATTGTATCAGACATTAAAAAACAGAAGAAAAACAGAACTAAAATTTTCTCTATTACCTTGCCACTTGACCTCTATGAGCAAGTTGACCAAGATGCTAAAGGGGAGAGTATCTCCAAAAATGCCATGATTATCAGAGCATTAAAACATTTTTACAATCTATAAACTTTTTAAGGGGAGATTTTGTCTCCCTTAAGTATTTTCCTCTTTTTTTAGGTCGGCTAAAGCCAACCCAAACTATTCCCTATTTTAACCTCATTCTTACAGACTCTTCGTGAGCTGTTAGCCCTTCCGTATTGGCAATCAACGCACACGCTTCACCAATCTCTTGTAACCCCTGCTCTGTCATAGAAATAATCGATGATTTTTTCAAGAAGTGGTCAACACTTAATGGTGAGTAGAACTTCGCTGTTCCCCCCGTTGGCAACGTATGGTTAGGACCAGCAATATAATCCCCAATAGGCTCAGGTGTATACGCTCCCAAGAAGATAGCCCCTGCGTGTTTAATCTTCCCGAGTAACTCCATTGGATTGGCAGTCACCACCTCTAAGTGTTCAGGAGCAATCTGATTCATCAAATCAATCGCTTCGTCCATTGTCTCGGTAATAATAATTGCCCCACGCTCCTCAATGGATTTGCGAGCAATCTCTTCAC
>Ga0256827_10001659_pt1 | contig 14302 bp, 15 predicted proteins | sample CV84metaG_FD_185977 | JGI IMG/M metagenome (GOLD analysis project Ga0256827, IMG submission 185977) | Hydrothermal vent microbial communities from East Pacific Rise, Pacific Ocean - CV84 | ecosystem: Environmental > Aquatic > Marine > Hydrothermal vents | place: Pacific Ocean: East Pacific Rise... | reverse complement strand
TTGACTAAAAGATCTAGAATATTTTTAGAAGAAGCTAAAGAAGTAAATTTAGAAACTTATCCCTATAAAGAAGGTTTTTTTATTACGTTAAAGGTAGATAATAACAAAGTTAAGGAAGATATTGAGAAATTAAATGAAGCTAATATTTATCCAATTCAAGTTGCCCATGGAATTAGAGTAGCAATCTGTGGAAGCCCAAGTGAAAAATTGATAGGATTGGCTAAGAGAATTAAAGATATAATAGGATAACTAAAAAAAGGCTCCTACATCTGATCTGGTGTAGGAGCCTAATATATTTATTTTAAAGTTATCTTACCTTTTTCCATTTTTTCAACGATAGCTAGAGATTCTAAATGGAACCCCTCTTTTAGGAGATTTGCTCTTCCTTCTTTAAATCCTTTTTCGATAATAATACCTACTCCTACAACATTTGCATTACCTTGATTAACTATATCACGAAGTCCTAATATAGCATTTCCAGCAGATAAAAAGTCATCAATTAGAAGGATATTTTCTCCCTCTTTTATGAATTCCTTTGAAACTGTAAGATTATAATTAGTTTCTTTAGTAAAAGAATAAACAGTAGTTGAGTAGAAGTTTTCCATAGTGATAGGCTTATGTTTTTTCGCAAACACCATAGGGACTCCTAATTCTAAAGCTGTGATCATGGCAGGAGCAATTCCTGAAGCTTCAATAGTCAAAACTTTATCAATTTTTTTATCCTGAAATCTTCTAACAAATTCTTTTCCAACTTCACTCATAAGTTTAGGATCAATTTGGTGGTTAACAAATGAATCTACTTTTAAAATAGAATCTGATAATGCTAAACCATCATTTAATATAGTATTATGTAACAATTTCATAATTTTTAATACCTCCAAGTATTTTATAAATACCTCATAATGAGTGGAGACCACCCATAGTTAGCTATTTACGGTAGCTAGTAGAAACTTTCTTCCATATTAAGAAAATATATGAGGATGTATTTTTAGTAAATTTCTTTTATATTTTTAGTTGGGTGATTCTCATACTTTATGACTTTTCCTTCCCAAGTTCTAATCATAACATAATCAGTTCCATGAGAGATCATATATTGAGGCATTAAAGGTGTCTTACCTTGCCCTTTAGGAGCATTTACAATATATGTAGGGATAGCCATTCCAGAAGTATAACCTCTTAAATATTCCATGATTTCTAATCCATCATCGATAGAAGTATTGAAATGTTCAGTTCCTTGAACATGTTTTGCATGGAAAATATAATATGGTCTACATCTAATCTTTAATAATTCTTGATTCATAAGTCTCATTACAAACTTATTATTATTGATTCCATTAAGTAATACAGCTTGATTTCCAACAGGAATACCATTATTTGCTAATTTTTCACATGCAGCCTTTGCCTCTGGAGTGATTTCCTTTGGATGATTGAAATGTGTATTTAGATAAATAGGATGATATTTTTTTATCATATTTACTAAATTATCTGTTATTCTTTGTGGCATTGTTACAGGTGTTCTACTTCCTAATCTGATGATTTCTACATGTGGTATAGTCCTAAGTTCGGCTAAAATCCACTCTAGTCTAGAATCAGATAGTGCTAAAACATCTCCTCCAGTTAGTAGTACATCTCTAATTTCTGGATTATTTCTAATATAATCAATTGAAGCCAAAAGATCCTTGTCATGGGTAGCATTATCGCTTTCACCAATATTTCTTCTTCTTTGACAATGTCTACAGTACATAGCACATTCATTTGTAGTATTGATAATCAATCTATCTGGATATCTTCTTGTAATACTTCCAGCAGGATTAGTGTATTCCTCACCCATAGGATCAGCATCACCAGAGTTATTTTCTAATTCGATACATGCAGGGATACTCAGTAATCTAATAGGATCATATTTATCCTTTGGATCTAATAAACAAGCATAGTATGGAGATACTGCCCATCTATATTTGTCTCCTACACTTTGAATTTCTTGCTTTTCTTCATCGGTTAAATCTAAAATCAAACTCAGTGTCTTTACATCGGTAATTCGATTTGAAAGTTGCCATTTAAAATCATTCCAGTCTTTTTCTGTAGCATTAAAATGTTTTAAAAGGATAGCCTTCGAAATTTCAAATTGCTTTCTCACATCTTTACTCATACCTGTAGGTATAGTCTCTCTTGCTATTAAATAGTCGTCTATTGTAGTCTTTAATTCTTTAGCCCTCTCTAGGGAAATTTCTCTACCAGTCAAAATTCTACCTCCTAAAATTTTAATTTCTATATCATATAATTATAACTGTAATAGACAAAATATGTCAAGTTATTCTTACTAGCAAGGAAAAGAGTAAAATAAATTGTAAAAAGAACCATGATATTTTATTTTTAGTAAAAAAATTCTGAGGGGGAATTTAAATGAAGAAAAATTATTTAGAAGAAATCAAGGAGATCTATCAAAAAATAAAACCTGATATTGAAAAAAGAATAGAGGGGTATAAAAATATTTGGTTTTTCGGTACAAATGAAGAGGTTCATATAGAGTTAGCTTTCTGCATATTAACACCACAATCAAAGGCTAGAGGAGCAGAGAAAGCCATAAATGCCATGCTAGAAAATGAAGTATTTTGGACTGGAATGGAAGACGATTTGGTACCCTATCTAAATACAGTGAGATTTAAAAATACCAAAGCAAAAAATCTAGTTCTTTTACGGGAATTTATGAAAGATGAGGAAGGGAGAATAGTTACTAAAACCTTAGTAGATAAAATTGGTGATGTTTTTGAAAAAAGATTATGGTTAGTAAAAAATATAAAGGGAATAGGTTATAAAGAGGCCAGTCATTTTCTCAGAAATATAGGATTTTCAGATGAAGTGGCTATCCTAGATCGACATATATTAAAAAACATCATGAGATTAGGAGTGATAGATGAGATCCCAAAGACTATAACTCCTAAAAAATATTTAGAAATAGAGAAAAAAATAGACAAGTACTGTAAGGAAGTACAAATTCCAATGGATCACTTTGATTTACTTTTATGGTATTTAGAAGCTGGAGAAGTCTTTAAGTAGGTCTATCGAAAAATCAAGTATTATGTTACAATATGTGGGATTGATTTATAAAAAGTAAAAGATGTAAGATGGAGGAAAATTAATGAACAAAAGAAAAGCCACAATTATAACATATGGCTGTCAAATGAATGTAAATGAAACTGCTAAAATGAAGAAATTATTAGAAAATAATGGATATGAAATGACAGATGATATCTATGATTCTGACGCAGTTTTTTTAAATACTTGTACTGTAAGAGGTGGAGCAGCAGGTAAAATAGAAGGTAAGTTAGGAAATTTAAAGACTATAAAAAACTCTAAAGGTGGAAATATGATTATCGGAGTTACAGGTTGTGTAGCCCAAGAAGAAAAAGAACACCTAATGAAAAGAGCACCTTATATTGATATTGTAATAGGAAATCAAAATATATCTGAACTACCTGAAATTATGGAAAAAATATTAGCTGGAGAAGCTGAACACGTAGTTTTAACAGATAAAGAAGATGAATTACCACCAAGGATAGATGCTAATTTTGGAGATGGAATTACAGCATCGGTTGCTATAAATTATGGATGTAATAATTTTTGTACCTATTGTATCGTTCCCTATGTAAGAGGACGTGAAAGGTCAGTACCATTAGAAGATATTGTTAGCGATGTAAAACAATATATCAAAGCTGGGTATAAAGATATCTTATTATTGGGACAAAATGTAAATTCATATGGAAACGATTTTGAAAAAGAGGAAAAAATAAATTTTTCTAAGTTATTAGATGAAATTTGTAAGACAGAGGGAGATTACTGGATAAGATATGTATCACCTCATCCAAAGGATCTAACACAAGATGTACTAGATGTAATGGCGAAATATCCAGAAAAAATAGCACATAATATGCATTTACCAGTACAGTCAGGATCTACAGAAATTTTAAAGAAAATGAATAGAAAATATACAAAAGATGACTATTTGAACTTAGTAGAAAAAATAAAGAAAACATTACCTAATATATCTCTAACTACAGATATAATTGTAGGATTTCCAGGTGAAACAGAAGAAAATTTCTTAGATACCTTAGATGTAGTGAGAAAGGTTAAATATGAAAATGCATATATGTTTAAATATTCTATAAGGGAAGGGACTCCAGCTGCCACAATGGAAGAACAGGTACCTGAGGATATAAAGCAAAAAAGATTACTAAGATTGATGGAAGTACAAAATCAAAATGCTAAAGAGGTAAGTGAAAGCTATGTTGGTAAAACTGTTAAAGTCCTTGTAGAAGGTGAAAGTCATAGAAATAATACTAGGATGACAGGTAGAATAAGTGAGAATAAAGTGGTTATATTTGAAGGTAAGAGTTTATTAAAAGGAACTTTTGTAAATGTAAAAATTACATCGGCTAAAACATGGACTCTTTATGGAGAATTAGTATAAACTAGGAGGGGGTAAAATGCTATATTTAGTAATCTTTGCGATCCTAGCAGGATTTATAATTTTAGTAGGTAAAAAATTAAGTTTATATGGAGATGCCATAGGGGACTTAATGGGAATAGAAAAATCATGGATAGGAATAGTAATGTTAGCAGCTGTAACATCGCTACCAGAACTTGTAACAAGTATTAGTGCCACTGTATTGGGGAATCCTCAAATGGCAGTATCAAATATTTTTGGAAGTAATTTATTTAATATTTTTGTTGTATTTATTGTAGATATTTTCATCTTGAGAACTACTTCTTTTTCATCTAAGGTAAGTAGCAAGAACTTTATGGGAGCATTTTGGGCAATAGCTTTAACTCTTATATTTTTACTTGGTTTTTTATTCCCAACAGAAGGAATAATGAATATAAGTTTATTTTCCCTTATTATATTTGGAGTTTATTTTATAGCGATGAAATGTATCTATATCTATGAACATCAAGAAAATAATGAGTTGAGTGAAATATTAGAAGAAGAAAAAAAGGAATTTCATGAAATAGAAGAGGGTGGAATAACATTACCACAGGCTAAAAAAGGTTTTGTTGTCAATGCATTTTTAGTAGTAGTGTTAGGAACAGGGCTTAGTTTTATAGGGGATAAGATAGCTATGACACCTATATTTGGAATCGAATTAGGTCAATCATTTGTAGGACTTATCTTGATTGCACTAGCTACCTCATTACCTGAATTAACTGTAAGTATTGAAGCAATAAAATTAAAATCATATGATATGGCAGCAGGTAACTTATTAGGAAGTAATATATTTAATATTACAATTATATTTATTGCAGATCTATTTTTAAGAGATAAAAATATTTATCAAACATTGAATGAATTCCATATGTTAACTGCAATATTTTCAATCTTGATCCTATTGGCATTTATGATGGGAATTATGTTTAAAAAGAAAAAGAAAAGATACGATACATATGTTATAGGTGGAATTTACTTTATAGCAATGTATATTTTATATATAAAAAGGTGATGATGACTTTGGTAGATTTAAGTGGATTACTACTTTCGGAACTTCGAGAGATAGCTAAAAAATTAAATATTGAAAAATCTTACGAATTAAAAAAAATTGAGTTAATAGAAAAAATTGCTGAATATATCAGAGATATAGACGGTCATACTATAGCTTGGGGAAAGATAGAAACCTTTGCTGATGGATATGGATTTTTACGTGAAACCAATGTAGAAAAAGATGTGTATATATCTTCTACTCAAATTAGAAAATTTAAGATTAGAAATGGCGATATGGTATTAGGAGAAGCTAGAGTACCCCAAGGTACAGAAAAAAACTATGCTATGAGAAAAATATTATTGATAAATGGTGAAAATTTAGAAAAAGCAGAGAATCGAGTTCCCTTTGATGAGCTAACTCCTGCATATCCAGATGAAAAAATAATATTAGAGACTAAAGATGATATTTCAGGTCGTATAATAGATCTCATTGCACCCTTAGGAAAGGGGCAGAGAGGACTTATTGTTGCTCCTCCAAAAGCAGGTAAAACAATGCTTATTAGTAATATTGCCAACAGTATTATAAAAAATAATAAAGACTTAGAAGTATGGATTTTACTTATTGATGAACGTCCAGAAGAAGTTACAGATATTAAAGAAACGGTGACAGGAGCTAAAGTTTTTTCATCTACATTTGATGAAGATCCTAAAAATCATATAAAAGTGACTGAAATGGTATTAGATAAAGCTAAAAGAATTTTAGAAGATGGTAAAGACGTAGTTATATTGATGGATTCTATTACGAGACTTGCAAGAGCATATAATATTGTGATACCATCTAGTGGAAAACTAATATCTGGTGGAATAGATCCAACTGCCTTATATTATCCCAAGAAATTCTTTGGATCAGCAAGAAATATCCGTGGTGGAGGTAGTTTGACTATCCTAGCTACTGCTCTAGTTGATACAGGAAGTAGGATGGATGATGTGATATATGAGGAGTTTAAGGGGACTGGAAATATGGATATTCATCTAGACAGAACTCTAGCAGAACTGAGAATCTATCCATCTATCGATATAAAAAGATCTGGAACAAGAAAAGAGGAACTTTTAGTTTCAAAGGAAGAGTTATCAACAATTTGGAAAATACGTCAATATCTTAGTAAATTTAGTGTTGCCGAAGGTTCTAAGCAATTAATTGATACCATAAAAAAAACAACTACTAATAAAGAATTACTAAACTATTATTCGAAAGGAGAAGCAAAAAATTGAATACAAAAATGAGAGGGCTTCTTGTAGTTTTACTTATACTAAATTTAGCTTTAGGATATAATATAATAAAAAAATCAGAAAGAGAAGTCGTAGAATTAAAAAACTTTACAGATTATTATACTGATTCAGAAGCAGATAATGGAGGTTACATCCTCTTGAGTTCTAACTTCACAGTCTACGAGAAGAAATATAAAATTATAGATGAAGAAGAGAGAAATAAAAGAAAAGAAACTATATATTATACTGTTGTATCAGGTGACACTTTAGGAGGAATTGCTAATAAATTTAGTCAATCTCAAAGTGTTTTAAAATTTAATAATCCCAAGGTAGGAAAATTCTTAAGAATAGGTCAGAAATTAAAGATAACAACTGGAAATTCTATAGAATATAAAGTTGGTAGAGGTGATTCTTTATCAAAAATAGCATCAAAATTTGGAAAGACAGTAAAGGAATTACAACAAGATAATCATCTAACAACTAGTACTGTTAAATTAGATCAAGTGTTAAAAATAAACAACCCAAAAGTAAACTTATCTACTATAAGTAGAGGTGGATTTGATGTCTACTGGCCAGTAGCATGGAAGGGAATAACAAGTCCCTATGGTAGAAGATTTCATCCAGTATTAAAAAGATGGATAGGTCATATGGGAGTAGATTTAAGAGCACACTATGTAGGAGTAAAATCATCTGAAAGTGGTACTATCACATATGCAGGATGGATGAGTGGATATGGTAAGTTAATTATTATAAAACACGCTAGAGGATATGAAACAAGATATGCTCATTTAAAAACAATAAAGGTAAGAAATGGTCAGAGGGTTAGCAGGGGACAATTGATTGCAATAAGTGGAAAGACTGGAAGAGTTACAGGACCACATCTACACTATGAAATCAGAAAGAATGGTACACCTGTAAATCCTATGAAATACTTTAAATGAAGGCCCGAGGAGTAATCCTCGAGCCTTTATTTTATTATTCAGCTAATTTATAGATATTTATAATATCATCCTTATTTAATTTAACAAATCCTCCTACAGGACCATTTTCTGTAGCTTTTGTAGCCATCTCTTCAAATCTTTCACTATCTATGTTAGCTTGTGATAATCTAGTTGGCATATCTATAGAAGTTAAAAATTCCTCAAATTTCTTGATTCCCTCTAAAACAGTGGCTTCAGGATCGTAATAGTTCATTTCTACATTCCATACACGAGTTGCAAATTGAACGAATCTATCTATATTTGATTTATAATTATATTTCATCCATGCAGGGAATATAATAGCTAATCCTGCTCCGTGGGTAATATCATAAATTCCACTTAATTCATGTTCTATCTGGTGGGAAGCCCAGTCTGTAGAACGTCCTATATCTAACCATCCATTATGAGCCACAGTAGAAGCAATCATGATTTCAGCACGTGAGTTATAATCTTCAGGGAAATCCAATGCCTTAGGAGTATTTGAAATAATTGTTTTTAAAACTCCTTCACAAAGTCTATCTGTTAATTCTACATGTTTTTCATTGGTAAAGTATCTTTCTAAGACGTGTGCCATAATGTCTACTGCCCCAGCTGCTGTCTGATAACTAGGAAGGGTATAAGTTATTTCAGGGTTCATAATAGCAAATTTTGGTCGAAGGATATTTCCACCAAAGGATTTTTTATACCAACCCTCTTCATTTGTGATAACACTACCAGAACTCGATTCACTTCCAGCAGCAGGAATAGTAAGAACCACTCCTACAGGAAGAGTATCTATCACTCCTGCCTTTCCCTCAAAGAAATCCCAAACATCACCGTGATATTTAACACCTGCTCCAATGGCTTTTGCAGAATCAATAGCACTTCCACCTCCTACAGCTAAGATAAAGTCTATATTATTATCACGACAAAGGTCAATTCCCTCCCTTACAAGGGATAACCTAGGATTAGGTAATACTCCACCTAACTCAAAGACTTCTAAATTTTTATCCTTTAATTCTTTCAGTATTTTATCGTATAATCCAAACTTTTTTAAACTACTTCCACCATAGTGTAATAGGACTTTGTTCCCATATTGTGCTACCTTTTCCCCTACTTTTTCTTCTACATTCTTACCAAAAATAATTTCTGTTGCATTTTGAAAATTAAAATTTAACATCTGAAACCCCCTTTACCTTGCTATTTTTTTTATTGATCTGAGTAGTTCTTTATTGCTATATATAGTTTTAAATTTTTCTTTTAGCCACTGTAATTCTGTATCTGAAACTCCTAAATTTATTTTGATATAGTCCTCTATCTTTTTTTCTTCCTCAGGTAGAAGGGTAACTCTAGTAGAATTATTAATCTCCTCTATAGTACCTTTCCCTTCAAAATATGCTAAGATTTTTTTCCAATTTGAGAGAGTATCGACTTTTCGTAGGAGCATAACACAAGTGAAATTTAGTTCTGGAACTTCATCATATCCTCTTTTTTTCAAAAATTTAGCTATTTCAGGATTTTTATTTGTGTTAAAGAGTAATTCTCCACCTTTTTTAGTATTCATAATTTTAGGCATCTTATTAGTTTTCCCTTCCATCTTCAGGTATTTTGACAGGGGGACAATCTTTGTTTCAAGATAAAAATTTATAGCAAATTCATTAAAGGTTTGAGATTCTGGGATATTCCCACTAGCTATAATTTCTATCATTTCATTTATTTTTTCAAAATTTACCATTTTATCACTCCAATATATATTAAATTTTCTGATCCTTCTCTATTATACAACAAATTTTTATTATTTCAGATAATTTTTATTATTTTTTTTACCAAATGAAAAAGAGTATGGATTTATTGTGTATTAAATTTTCTTCTATGTTATAATAAATTTAATTATTTTAAGGTGGTGAGGACAGTTGAAAAAAATTAGAAAAATAATCTATATATCATTATTAGTTGCACTTTCTACAACTAGTGCCTATGGTAAAGGTAGAAATATTATAGAAGGTAGAATAGGTGGAAGTTTTAATGGTAAATTTAAAACTCTAGAAAAAAACGGTGTAGAGATCCTAGGAGAAGAATCAAAAGGTGGAGGAGAAATAATCCTAGAGGGATTAAAAGAAGTCTATCCAGGTGTCTATCTAGGTTTAGGAATAGGATACCAAACTCATGGAGAAGCTAAAGATATTAGTGGAGAATCGGGAGATCTTTATGGTTCAGTTCCTACATATGGAACTATGAAATATCAATTTAATAGAGATAATTTAATCCAACCATATTTAAAGGCAAATTTAGGATTATCTTTTAATAGAACGGAATCAGGTCTAAGGATTATAGATGAAAGTGTAAATGTATTTGGATTTTATGGAGCTATAGGTGGTGGAGTAGAAGTAGAAAATTTTATACTAGACCTCAGTTATCAAATTAATACTGCCAAGACCGAGAAAGAGTTAGAAGAGAGTATAGATATTAGTAGAATTACACTGGGATTAGGATATAGATTTGACTTTTAAGGAGATATTACTATGCTAATAGAATTATTTATATCCTTTTTTAAGATAGGGTTATTCACATTTGGTGGTGGTTATGCAATGTTGCCCCTTATAGAAAAAGAACTAGTCGATAAAAAAGGGTGGATTACAGAAAATGAGATGTTAGAGATGTATGTTGTTTCCCAAATGACTCCTGGTACTATTGCTATCAATGCTTCTACATTTATAGGGAGTAAGAAAGCAGGTAAATTAGGAGGTTTTGTAGCCTCTTTAGGAATTATATTTCCATCTCTTATAATAATTACATTAATCTACAATTTTTTAGGAAATTCATTTGATAATCCAGTAATTCATAGTATTTTTTTAGGGATTAGGGGATGTATTATAGGATTAATTTGTAGTTCAGTATTGAAAATATGTAGAAAAAGTTTTATTTCAAATATAAGTTATATCCTATTTTTAATGAGTTTTGTAATCCTTCTACTCTTTAAAATAAATCCAATTACACTTATCCTAGTAGGAATATTTTTAGGTGTAATTATGACATTTTTTTTACCGAATAGAGTTAGGTCTATTTTGGAGGTAAAATGATGGAATATTTTATGACTTTAGTTAAATTATTTTTTATGTATTTTAAGATTGGGCTATTTAATTTTGGTGGTGGTCTAGCTTCTATCCCCCTTCTACAACGGGAATTAGAAAGAAATGGCTTTATGAGTTCTACTGAATTCTATGACGTTTTATCTATATCACAGATGACGCCAGGAGCTATTGCTATGAATACTGCTACATTTGTAGGAAATAGAGTAGGAGGCTTATTAGGAGCTATTGTAGCTACCTTTGCACTAGCACTTCCCTCTATCATCGTAATTCTTATACTGGCTAAGGTATTGCAGAGATTAGAAGAAAATCTCTATAAGAGAGCTATATTTTTTATTTTGAAATCTCTTACAGCAGCACTAATTTTATATGCTGGATATATGATAGCTCGTGCTACATGGATTATAGACAATAATTTAGAGATTAGAACGGTTATTATATCGATAGTGATGTTTGGAATAGCTTATAAGAAAAAGATAAATCCTATCTATCTCATTATTATATCAGGTGGATTAGGATATTTAGGATTGTACCTAATATAGATAAAAAAAGCTAGAGTTTCTTAATATAGAAACTCTAGTTTTTTTAATTAAATCATATTGTGGGGGATATTTGCCTCTTCCCTATATATTTCTCCTACTAAAACTTCGGTAGTCAGAATAAGAGCCGATATAGAAGCTGCATTTAAAAGAGCAGACCTTGTCACCATTGTAGGATCGATAATTCCCTCTGTTATCATATCAACATACTCTCCTAAAAGGGCATTAAATCCAATATTAGCCTCTGAATTAAGAACTCTATTTACAACTTCTACTCCATCAAATCCAGCATTTTTCGAAATTTGCTCAAGAGGTGCTAGGAGAGCATTGATAACGATATTTACACCAATTTTCTCTTCTTCTAATTCTCCTAATTCTAGATTTTTTAAAATTTGTGAAATTTTAACTAAAATAGTTCCACCACCAGGGACAATACCTTCTAAGATGGCAGCTTTTGTTGCGTTGAGTGCATCCTCAATCCTAAGTTTTTTTTCTTTTAATTCTGTTTCAGTTGTAGCTCCTACACGGATAACTCCCACACCACCAGATAATTTAGCCAGACGTTCCTCTAATTTCTCTATATCATATTCCGATGTAGAACCTTTAATTTGTGACTTCAGTTGAGTTATCCTTGAAAGAACTAATTGGTCATTTCCTTCTCCCCCAATAATTATAGTACTATCTTGAGTTATCTTTACTTTAGAAGCACTTCCAAGGTGAAGTGAAATAGTATCTACTAATTCCATACCCTTTTCATTAGAAATCAGAGTTCCACCAGTCAATATTGCTATATCCTCTAGGATTGCCTTACGTCTATCTCCAAAAGCAGGAGGTTTTACAGCAACAACATTTAAAACACCCTTTAATTTGTTGACAACTAGAGTATTTAATACCTCATTTTCCATCTCTTCTGCAATTATTAGTAGAGGTCTTCCATTTTTCATACACATTTCAAGAGTAGGTAATATTTCCTGGGTATTATGTATCTTCTTGTCGGTAATTAAAATATATGGGTTATCTAGAGTTGCAGTCATTTTTTCCGAGTCGGTAGCCATATAGGGGGAAAGGTATCCCTTATCAAATTGCATTCCTTCTACAACATCAAGGGTAGTTTCTAATGAACTAGCTTCTTCTACAGTAATAACACCAGTTTCACTTACTTTTTCTATTGCATCTGCAATAAGATTTCCAATAAATTTATCAGAAGCAGAAATCGTAGCAATTTGCACAATCTCCTCTTTATTTTGGATTGCTTTACTTCTTTCTTTTAAGATTTCTACAACCTTTGCAGTTGCTAGCTCAATCCCTTTTTTTACAAATATAGGATTAGCTCCCTCCGACATAGCTTTCATCCCTTCTTCTACAATTGCTTGAGCTAAGACAGTAGCTGTAGTAGTACCATCACCTGCAATATCATTGGTTTTCATAGCTACTTCTTTTACTAATTCGGCTCCCATATTTTCAAAGGTATCTTCTAATTCTATTTCTTTTGCAATGGATACACCATCATTTGTAATAAGTGGCGGTCCATACTGTTTACCTAAAACTACATTTCTTCCCTTAGGTCCTAGGGTTACTTTTATTGTATTTGCCACAGTATCCACACCATTTTTTAATTTTTCCCTAGCTTCTTCATTAAATTTAAATATTTTTGCCATTTTGACCTCCATTTACTAACTTCTTAAGTCTATTATACATCAAAATATAAAAAAAGAGGCTACTAATTTAATTAGTAACCTCAATAAATTATTTTATTCTAAAACTCCTTTAGATGTAATGGTAAAATTACCATCTAAATCTTCATATACAGTTATTTCCATAGGAGGAGTTCCCTTTTTAGAAAATTCAAAGTAGTGATTGACACCCTTTACAATTTGGCGTCTATATCTACTAACTATTCCTAAATCTGTTTCTGTAGAACGGATAAATGCAAGTGCATCTTCACCTCTACTATCCATTTCAGTTTCATATGGAGCTCCAACCATTTGTTTTTGATTAGATGTTAATTCTTTATTTTCTACCGATGTTTTACCACAAGCTAGAAATAATAGACTAATAACTAAGACTAAAGTTACCCTTTTCCCCATGAAATTTCCTCCTATTTTATCATATATAAATTTCTATTCAGTATCTCCCATAACCTTGTAGATAATAGCTCCTAATACTCCACCAATGATAGGTGCTACCCAGAACATCCATAATTGACCCATAGCCCATCCACCTTGGAAGATTGCCACTGCTGTACTTCTAGCAGGGTTTACAGATGTATTTGTCACAGGAATACTAATTAAGTGAATAAGTGTTAATCCTAATCCAATTGCAATCGGTGCAAAACCTTGAGGTGCACGAGAATCAGTAGCTCCCATTATTATAATTAAAAATACTGCCGTTAAAACAACTTCTATAACAAATCCAGCTAATAAACTAAATCCCATAGGAGAGTGAGCTCCATATCCATTAGATGCAAAACCAGATGCTGCTACATCAAATCCAGGAATTCCAGAGGCAACAATATATAAAACACCTGCTCCTAATATTCCACCTAATACTTGCGATCCAATATAAGGCATTAATTCCTTTTTATCAAATCTTCCACCAACCCAAAGTCCTATAGATACAGCAGGATTAAGATGACAACCTGATATATGACCAATTGCAAATGCCATAGTAAGTACTGTTAAACCAAATGCCAACGACACTCCTACAAATCCAATTCCCAAATCAGGAATTCCAGCAGCCAGTACTGCACTTCCACATCCACCAAATACTAACCAAAATGTTCCAATAAATTCAGCCATAAGCTTTTTCTTCATAATAATTTCCTCCTCAAATTTTTCATAAATGTATTATATACGAAATTCCATTTTAAGACACTACCCGTGGGTAATGATTTTTGAAAATGTTATATCATTAATGTAAAAACCATCTTTATCTTAAGTTTTACAAAGAATTCTATATAATTCCTTTTTTTCC
>Ga0256827_10001658_pt1 | contig 14306 bp, 8 predicted proteins | sample CV84metaG_FD_185977 | JGI IMG/M metagenome (GOLD analysis project Ga0256827, IMG submission 185977) | Hydrothermal vent microbial communities from East Pacific Rise, Pacific Ocean - CV84 | ecosystem: Environmental > Aquatic > Marine > Hydrothermal vents | place: Pacific Ocean: East Pacific Rise... | reverse complement strand
ATTAGCTGACGGTACTTTAAAAGATACTGTTGTTGATAATCCAAATTCGGGAGATGAATATCTTCAGATTTCTTTTGATGTACCTTGGAATTTTAAAGGTTATATTAAAATCAAAGCTAAATATTATCCTAAGAAAACTAAAATAATGATATCAAAATATTATCCTAATGATGATCCTTATACGTATAAAATGATAGAAGGAAATAAATATGAATATTTTATTGATGAAACAATTTATCAACCGGAATTAACAAAAGATATAACACAATGATAGAAGAAATCAATATTTTATTTGTAATATCGGCATTATTATTAATGCCGATATTTGTTAATGGTGGTTTCAAAAGGTTATAAAGATACTATCTCAAAAGAGATAGCATCTTTTGTTATTAGCGAATTTGCGGCAATAAAAAGCTTAATTAGCTGTAATTAGCTATTTTGTAATACTATCTAATACGTTTTTTACAAGCTCTTTAACAACAGGTTTGTAATCGTTTAAGAAAGTGCCATTAACACGATTTGCAATAATAACACAAACAGTTAATGCATTGTGTCCTAATAATTTTGATAATCCGTAAAGAGCAGAACTTTCCATTTCGTAGTTTGTAATTTTATGTCCTTCGAAATCAAAGTTTGTAATTTTATCGTTAATATTAGCATCTTGAATATTTAAACGAAGTACTCTGCCTTGAGGACCATAAAAGCCGGGAGCTGAAATTGTAACACCTTTAAAAAACTTGTCATTATTAATTTTATCAAATAATTCTTGTGACGAATCTACAACATAAGGACTTGCAATTTGCTTGTTCCAATCTAGTTTTGTCATAAACTCTTGCTCAAATTTTGTATTGCAAATGTTGTCTCTACCAGCATAAAAATTAAGCAAACCATCAAACCCAATACTTGTTTTTGTTAGCAATACACTACCTGCAACAAGCTCGTGTTGTAAACCTCCAGAAGTACCTATTCGTACAAAGTTTAATACTTTTTTATTTTCTTTAATAGTTCGCTTGTCTAAATCAAAGTTAACAATGGCATCAAGTTCATTTATAACTATGTCGATATTGTCTGTACCAATTCCGGTAGATAAAACTGTAATTCTTTTACCATTATAATAGCCTGTTATGGTATAAAATTCACGATTATGTTTTTCTACTTCAATATTTTCAAAAAACGAAGCTACCATTTTTACACGTCCTTGGTCGCCCACTAAAATAATATTATCGGCAATATCAGTAGGTAATAAATGTAAGTGGTATATGCTACCATCTTCGTTTAGTATTAATTCCGATTTTTGTATTTCTTTCATTTCTGTTCCTCCGTATTTATTTAAAATTGCTTTTTTGGGAAAGAAATTGATTGACTTTCTTAAAGTAACGATAGTTTCTAACCCGAAAAATATTTGTTTGATAATTAAGTTTTATATATCAATAAAGTACATTTGCGATAGACCTACTCCTTTTACTTTTATTATTTCTCGTTTTTCAAAATCATAATTGTTTTTTACAATATTATATGATTTCTCAGATAAATTTATTTTACCAGGTTTAGAAAACTGTTCCATTCTAGCCGCAACATTTACTGTTTCGCCAAAAATATCGTACATGTATTTTTTTACACCAACAATTCCGCCTATAACGGTACCTGTGTTTATTCCAATTCGCATTTCCCATTGTTTATTTATGAGACTCTTCCGATTTTTAAGATAATATTGCATTTCAATAGCTGCACGAACAATATTATCGGTTGTGTTTTTGTTGCTTAGGGTGCTGCATAAGCCACTTACTGCCATGTAAGCATCACCAATTGTTTTAATTCTTTCGCAATGGTGATGTTCCATAATAGTATCAAAACTAGTGAAAATATCGTTGAGTTCGGCAAGCATTTCTTCTGGTTCTATTTTGCTTGATGTTTCTGTAAATCCTTTTAAATCTGAAAATAATATTGCAACATTTTCGTATTTATCTGCAGGTACTTTATGGTTATCTTTCAGGTAATTTATAGCCTTTATTGGTAAAATATTATTTAATAGGTCTAAGTTTCTTTGTTGTTCAATTCGTAAATTGATATGTGTTTTTACTCTAATTTTTAATTCAGCACCATTAAAAGGCTTTGTTATATAGTCAACACCTCCAATTTCAAAACCTCGTATAACACTTTCTGTATCAGTTTTTCCTGTTAAAAAAATTATTGGAATGTCTTTTGTCCTGTCATCTTTTTTTAAAATCTCACAAACTTCAAAGCCATCCATATCCGGCATCATAACATCAAGTAAAATTAAATCGAAATCAACAACCGAACAACGTTCAATAGCCGTTTTACCATTTGTTGCAAACGATAAATTATACCCCTCTGTTTTTAAAATATTAGCAGCAAGTTGGATATTTTTAGAAATATCATCAACAATTAATATCTTACTTTTTTTATGTTCTCTGTTCACAAGTGCAATTTACTAATAAAAAACCATTTTTTAAAACATAAAACACTTCTTATTTAGAATCATTTCAATTAACTTTGCGAAAAATTAGATTTATGAGCTCAAAACAAAATTTATCATTCGAAGATTTCAAAAAAGAAGTATTAGCAGATTACAGATTAGCAAATTTATCACGTCAAGTATCGTTGCTAGGACGAAAAGAGGTATTGTCGGGTAAAGCAAAATTTGGAATTTTTGGAGATGGTAAAGAAATAGCTCAAATAGCGTTAGCAAAACAGTTTAAAGAGGGAGACTGGCGTTCGGGTTATTATCGCGACCAAACATTTATGATGGCAATTGGAGGTTTTTCGCCCGAAGAATTTTTTGCACAATTGTATGGCGATACAAATATTGAAAACAATCCGGCAAATGGTGGTCGTTCGTTTAACAACCATTGGGGAACTCGTTTTATTGATGATAAAGGAAATTGGAAAGATATAACAAAAACAAAGAATACTTCGGCAGATATTTCGCCAACAGCAGGGCAAATGCCCCGTTTATTGGGTTTGGCTTGGGCTTCAAAGTTGTTTAGAGAGAATGAAGAATTACACCAATTTACAACCCTTAGCAATAAAGGAAACGAAGTCGCTTTTGGAACAATTGGCGATGCATCAACAACCGAAGGTCCGTTTTGGGAAACATTAAATGCCGCAGGAGTACTGCAAGTTCCGCTTGCAATGTCGGTTTGGGACGATGGTTTTGGTATATCGGTTCCTCGTCATTTACAAACAATTAAAGATAATATCTCGGAAGCATTAAGCGGATTTGAAAAGACAAAGAATAAGCCCGGATTTTATATTTATAAGGCAAAAGCTTGGGATTATGCAGGTCTGTTAAAAGTTTATAAAGAAGGTATAGAAAAATGTAGAACAGAGCACGTTCCGGTATTATTTCATATTACCGAAGCTACCCAACCACAAGGTCATTCAACATCGGGTTCGCACGAAAGGTATAAAACACCGGAGCGTTTAAAGTTTGAACAAGAATTTGATGCAATTACCAAAATGGGTGAGTGGATTGTAGAAAAAAATATTGCAACTAAAGAAGAATTAGATGAAATTGTAAAAGAAACAATACAAGAAGCCAAAGAAGCAAAAAAAATTGCTTGGAAAAAGTATATTGAACCTATAAAAGCTGAAAAACAAGCTCTTTTAGATATAGTAAATAACAGAGGTTGTAAGTGTGTTTTACAAGAAGAAAACGACCAAGTTGATGAGCTTGCAAATAATTTAAGTAAAATATTAACACCTACACGCAAAGATGTTTTCAGTACAGCTAAAAAAATTGTACGAAACGTATGTTCTGGCTGTGGAAGCAAGCATATTCTACATACTCAGCTTAAATCTTGGTTAAAAGAAAATTACGATGAAATAGCACCTCGCTATCATAAATATTTATATGTTGAAGACGATAAATCGGCATTAAAAGTTAAAGCCGTTACTCCAATTTTAAGTAATGATAAAACAGTTGCCGGACGTGAGATATTGCGTGATAATTTTAAGTTATTGTTTGCAAAAAATCCGAAAATTTTAACATTTGGCGAAGATACAGGAAAAATTGGAGGAGTAAATCAGGCGATGGAAGGAATGCAAGAAACTTATGGCGAGCTTCGTGTAACTGATACAGGTATTAGAGAGAATACTATATTAGGACAAGGTATTGGAGTTGCTCTTAGAGGTTTACGTCCACTTGTTGAAATTCAATATTTCGATTATTTAATGTATGCTTTGCAAACACTTAGCGACGATTTAGCAACAACACATTGGCGTACAGCCGGAGGACAAAAAGCACCGGTTGTAATTCGTACTCGTGGGCACAGATTAGAAGGTATTTGGCATTCAGGCTCACCACTTAGTATGGTAATAAACTCAATACGTGGCGTTTATGTTTGTGTGCCACGTAATATGACACAAGCAGCAGGTTTTTATAATACATTATTTCAATCAGATGATTCAGCTTTAGTAATTGAACCGTTAAACGGATATCGTTTACACGAAAAATATCCTGAAAATATAGGTGAATATAGTGTGCCTTTAGGTGTTCCTGAAATTTTAGAAGAAGGAGATGATATTACATTGGTAACTTATGGTTCGTGTGTTAGAATTGCTCAAGATGCAATTAAGCAACTAAAAAGTTTTAAAATAAATGTTGAACTTATCGATGTTCAAACATTATTGCCTTTTGATATTGATAATACTATAGTAGAAAGTATAAAAAAAACAGGTAAAGTTTTATTTTTTGATGAAGATGTGCCTGGAGGAGCAACTGCGTATATGATGCAAAAAGTTGTTGAGGAGCAAGGTGCTTTTTATTATTTAGATAGTCAACCAAAAACTTTAACTGCCGAAGAACATCGACCTGCTTATGCAACTGATGGAGATTATTTCTCAAATCCAAATGCAGAAAATGTTTTTGAAACTATTTATGCAATGATGCACGATAATAATCCCGAAAAATATCCTGAATTATATTAAGGGTAAATAGAATATATATTTATATAAAAAAATGGCTGTTTCATTTGAAACAGCCATTTTAATTTATTGATTAAGTTGTTATTAATTAGTAAATAACTACTTTTTCTTGTTTAACAACATTGTTACCTGTTAGTCTAATATAGTATATACCTTTTGCGTAATTAGCAACATCAATTGTTTCGTTAATTGCATTAACACCATTAAATTCTTTAGTGTAAATAGTTTGACCATCAAGGTTAACCATTTCAACAGTGAAATCAATATTAGTGTTAAATTTAGCAGTTAAAGTAAACATTCCATTATTAGGATTAGGGTAAATACTTAAATTTGCATTTTCAATAGTATTTATTCCTGTAGGTAATACAACAAATACAGTATCAGTAGCTTCACAATTGTTAGTATCTGTTACAACTATATTGTACCAACCATCAACACTTACATCAAGAGTTTGGTTTGTTGAACCGTCATTCCATAAGTAAGAATTATAGTTTGCACCAGCATCTAATGTATAAGGGTAAGCAGTAACTGTAATAGTATCATTTACAGCTCCTAAATCAACAGTTAAATTACAACCATAAATTACATATACAGTATCAGTAGCTTCACAATCATTAGAGTCAGTTACAAAAACATTATACCAGCCATCAGCATTTACTTCAAGAGTTGAGTTTGTAGAGCCATCATTCCATAAGTAAGAATCAAAGTTTGCTCCTGCATCTAAAGTGTAAGGATAACTGTAAACAGTTAATGTGTCATTTGTAGCACCTAAATCAACACTAGCTTGGTAATGAGTAACAGTACCAATTGTTGTGTCATTTACTTGATTCATATCATTTGCATACTCAAAATAAACTTTGTAGTTGTGAGTTGTAAATCCAGCTAAGTTAGCTGTTTGAGTGAATTCTGCAAATAATGTATCAGTTGGATTTAAATCTGAAGCTAAAACAAATGTGTCAGCAACAGCAGTTCCACCATCAAGTTCGTACCAAGCATAAATGGTTTCTCCTGAAACAATAGTATCGTTCCCTACATTCTTAACAAAGAAAGGAACAGTATCTTGTCCTGTAAAGCTACAATCAGCTAAATCTTGATTTCCAGGGAATATTAGAGCTAAGTCTGTTAAAGGAGATTCTCTAACAACAACACTGTCAACAATAACACCGTGTCCGTATTCATCGTATCCTTCAAAAGCGATTTGGTAAGTTGCACTAGGATTAGGTAAATGTACTGTATCAATTGTCCAATCTTGAATATCATTAGTCCAAACTGCACCAGGAATCATAACCCAAGGATCATTTTCACTAATTCTGTAAAATAATTTTAACGAATCTTGATCTCCACTCCATGCTCTTTGAGCATGAGCAAAAGTTACAACTGGATTTATTACTGATGATAAATCAAGTGTAGGAGTAATTAGTTTAGAAGCATCGTCGTATGCAATATGTTTGAATGCTGCATTGTAATTACCTTCATAAGCATTTAATGAACCATCACCGTCTATGTAAATCCAATCGTGAGTACCATTAGTATATTCTTGAGACCAACACATTGGAGCATCTCCTGCGTATTCGAATGTTTCTAACCAAGGGAATGATGAAACAGATTCACATTCGGTATGAAATGCGAATGGACCAACCCATAATGATGTGTCAATATTATTTTGTCCACAGTCAGCACGAACGTAAAACTCGTAGGCTGTTGCAGGTTGCAATGTATCAATCGTTAATGGATTATCTGTAATGTCATTAGCTGATAACGCCATTCCTGTAGTATCAAAACCGGCTTCCCCAAATAGGATATCCCAATTTGTAGCAAAATAACCATTCCAAGCTAAATCAGCAGATGTAGTAGTAATGTTTATTGCGTCTAAATCAGTAGGATTAGGGCAATGAGCTGTAGTTGTAAAAGTATAAGGTCCAACCCACACACTAGAATCGTCAACAGCACATCTGTCACGAACATAAAATTCGTAATCAGTTTCAGGCTGTAATGTGTCAACAGTTAATGGGTTTGTAGTAATATCAGCAGCATTAGGTCCTAGACCAGTTGTGTCAAATCCTGCTTCACCGAATAAAATGTTCCATGTAGAAGAACCACCTGTAGTCCATGATAAATCAGCAGATTCTCCTGTTATATTTAGCGCATTTAATGCTGTAGGTACAGGGCAGGTTATTCTTGAAATTGTTAAATCAAAATCCGCAATATTGTTAGGACTTGGCCATGTATCAATCATAATATGATATGTGCCGGCAGCTAAAAATACATTATCCATTATTCTAGGGTTTGTATTACTGTTAGTTACAGTTTCAATACAATTTGAAGATGATGGACAGTCGTCAGTTAAAGCAATACCTGTATAACTTGTAGATTTAGGATCCATAGTTATTTTAACCCACATATCTTCTGTAACTGTAATTTCATAGAAAATATCTTCTCCATTATCGTAAGAACCTAAACAGGTAGTATCGCTAGAGTTTCCTCTGTCAACAGTTGTTTGAGATAAATCTGTATATACATTTGTTGTAAAGTCAGCAGGTAAAGTAACTTGTAAAGCATATTCACAATTATCACCATAATTAACAGTACTAAAAGTATAAGGTCCAGCCCAAGTACTAACATCACCAACACCACAAGAGTCTTGTACGTAGAAATCATAACTTGTTCCTGAAGGTAAATTAGAAATATTGTAGAATGTATCTGTAAGTGCTATTGCAGTACTGTCGTTCATGTTAAATCCTTGAGGACCATATACAAAATTATAATTTGTACTACCACCTGTAATCCAAGATGTATTGGCTGAATTAGGTGTAGTTGTTGCTGTTAATCCTGTTGGAGCAGGACAGCTTTCTGTAGTTGTAAATGTATAAGGACCTACCCATGTACTAACATCGCCAACAGCACAAGAATCTTGTACGTAGAAATCATACGATGTTGTAGGTGTTAGTCCTGTAACATTATAGAATGTATCAGTTACTGCGATAGCAGTACTGTCTGTCATATTAAATCCTTGAGGTCCGTAAACAATATTCCAATTGCTTGCACCACCAGATACCCATTGTAAATCGGCAGAGTATCCGTCAATATTAATTGCGTTTAGAGCTGTTGGAGCAGGGCAAGTAATATTTATTATTTTTAAGTTATCAACAAAAATATTATAACTACCATAGTCACTACTTGCAATAAAACGAAAAGTTGTAGTTGAAGTAACACCTGTTAATGATAAACTTTCGCTAACCCAATCATTAATACTTCCATCTTGTTCTTGATAATAAATTTGATTCCATGTAGAACCATCTGTGCTCATTTCTAATTTAATCCATAAATCAGTATCAGCACTACCATCCATCCAAAAATCAAATTGAAAATATGGATTTGATAAAGATGTTAAATCAAATATTGGAGAAGTAAGAGTTGCAGTATTGCCTCTACTTGCGTCCCAAACATCAAACATTACGGCATCAGTACCATCAGTAACAGAGCCAGGACCATGACTAGAACCGTCATTTACTTCCCAGATATAAGAAGAAGTTCCTTCGTTAGTCCAACAATCAAAGGCAAACCCTCCTTCAAAACTTTCGTTCCAAGGAAATGTTGTAATAATGTCACAGGCAGTTGTAAATGTATATGGTCCAACCCAAGTACTTTGGTCTCCACCACCACAATCTGCTTGAACATAATAATCGTAAGTTGTTTGAGCAGTTAATCCTGTTATATTTGCAAATGTATCTGTTGCAGCTATTGTAGTTCCTGACCCTTGTGCTACACCAGTTAACATATATTCAACGTTCCAATTTGTTTCAGAATCACCTTTTACCCAGCTTAGAATAGCTGAATTATTGGTAATATTTGTAGCTGTTAATGAAGAAGGCGCGATACAAGAAGGAGGAGTGAAATCAATTTCTAAATCAAAAGTAATTGTAACACCATCACTGTATGCGTCAAGGTCATTAGAATGAACTTCTATTGTAGAAAATCCAGCATCAATACTTGTATTGTCAAAATCCGATTGACATCCATTAGAAATAATAGTCGTGCCATCTACAATTAATGTAAAATCATACCATCCACCACAATTAGAATTAGTGAAACTACCATCGGTATTGAGTAATGTAATACTGTTTATAGTTCCGCCACCTGTACAGGTTAAATCTCCAGGAGCAATTGTTACAGTCGTAGGGTCATCATCATGCCCGGTAGCTGTAAATGTTTGAGTACATACATCGGCTTTTGATGTAAATACGAAGCTAAAGACTACAAATAGCGTCAGAAGCCAATTAAAGTTTGTTTTTCTCATAAAACGTAAAAATTTAGTTAAAAAATTAATTAATAAAATATTTTTATATTAAACACAACTCATAAAGTGTATTTATAGTTAAAGACACACGTAAAGTTTTAATAGTTGCATGTAATAAAAATGTTTTTCAACTCACAAATTTATTTATAAAAAGTTTATTAGTCAATGATAAAAATGTTAATTTAGATGAAAATTTTTACTTATGGCAAAAACTAAAAAAATATTTGTTTTAGATACTAATGTTATTCTGCATAATTATAATGCTATTTATACTTTTGATGAACATGATATTGTATTACCAATAACTGTTTTAGAGGAGATTGATAACTTTAAAAAAGGTAGTAATGAAATAAATTTTCATGCACGTGAATTTACACGTGAATTAGATAAAATTGCAGGAGAGGCTCTTTTTGATAAAGGTGTTAAATTAGGGGATAAAAAGGGTAAATTATTTATTGAAACAGGAAAGCCTTTTTCTAAAGAGTTAGAAAATTCGTTTCAAGAAAAAACTCCAGATCATAGAATACTGTCTATTGCTGAATATATTACTAAAAAATATAAAACGAGAAAGGTTATTCTCGTAAGTAAGGATATTAATTTAAGAATGAAAGCTAAGTCAATAGGCATTTTAGCTGAAGATTATAAGAATGATCAAGTAAAAAATATATCTGAATTTTATAAAGAAACGGTTACTTTAACAGGTTTTGATAAATCGATTATTGATAAATTGTATTCAGATTTTAATGGAATAGATGCAAAAGAATTAAATTTTGATAAAAAAATTAAAGGGCATACTTATTTTGTTTTAAAAAATGGAACATCTAGTGCTTTAGCTCATTTTGATCCTGATGAAAGCAGAATTAAACGTGTGGAAAAAATAAATACTTATGGTATTGAGCCAAGAAATGCAGAACAAGCTTTTGCAATTAATGCACTGATAAATCCTAAAATAAAGTTGATTTCGTTAACAGGAAAAGCCGGTACAGGTAAAACATTGTTGGCTTTAGCATCAGCACTTTTTCAAAGGAAGAAGTATAATCAAATATTGTTAGCTCGTCCAATTGTGGCACTTGGTGGTAAAGACTTAGGTTTTTTACCTGGTGATGTTAACGATAAAATAGGTCCTTATATGCAACCTCTATTTGATAATTTAGGTGTGATAAAAAATCAATTTGGAGCAGAAAGTGCAGAAGTTTCGAGAATAGATGAAATGTTGCAGCAAGAAAAATTGGTTATTTCTCCTTTAGCATATATTAGAGGTAGAAGTTTATCTAATGTATTTTTTATTGTTGATGAGGCTCAAAATTTAACTCCTCTTGAAGTTAAAACAATTGTTACAAGAGCAGGTGAGGGGACAAAAATTATTTTTACAGGCGATATTCAACAAATTGATTCTCCTTACCTCGATACAAAATCGAATGGCCTTAGTTATTTAACTGATAGAATGAAAGGACAAAGTGTTTTTGCTCATGTTAATATGGTTAAAGGCGAAAGAAGTTTACTTGCTGAAATTGCTAGCGATTTATTGTAGTGTAAAAGTTTTAAAAAAAAGCGAGAATTATGAAAATGAATCTCGCTTTTTTGATAAAATAAGAATTGTTAGTTCTCATTGGTAATGTAATTTGTAAATAAATTTAAATTGTCGGCTTGTATTATTTGTTTAGAATCATTATCATAAATAAAAGCAACGATACTTAAATTTTGGAATACCCAATCTGGTTTTAAAGGAATATTTTCATATTTCGAATTTAAAATGGTTCCATTTTTAAGAGTGTCGGAACTAGAAGCGATAGCTTCACCCCAAGTGTCGTTTACAGAAGCTCTTAAAGTGTGGTTAAACTCGTAATCGTCTATTACATGGTTTCCCGGAACTTCTTTGTCTAGTTGGCCTCCAATTATTCCGTTTTCAAGAATATAAACACATAAATTAAGATTTTCCATAGTATCTTTTAAAACATGCACTTTTACATTTATTGTTACAATTTTATTTATGGTATCCATAATTGTTTGTAGTTTTATTCCTAAACTAGGACTTTTATTTATAAAAGCAGCAACAGCCGTAGGCCATTCTCCATCAGGAACTTTAATGTCGCCATTGTATTCTGTTCTGTTAATCATACCTTTAGGTAAGCCTGGTCCTGATATCCCAAATTCGTTATCAAGTTCGGTACCTACTGTTGTTCTAAAATCTGCTTCAAATGGACTGTTGTATGGTTGAGCTAATGAGCTTACGTGTATTGCAATAGGAATAATTCTATCACCGTATGTGTGTTGAATTTCTTCAAGTTGTCTGGCTGCTCTAGGACAATTAACACATGTATGTGCGGTATAGTCTTCAATTAGTATATTTTGGACAAATTCAGCAGTGTCATTATTGTCATTATTTTTCACTTTTTCTATATAGGGTGAATCAACTTTATCACAAGAATAAATAATAAAAATAGATGAGATAATTAAATATAATATTTTTTTCATACTGTAAATTTTTTAAAAACTACTAGTTATTGATAAGGATAAACCATTTGTTGCAGGAACAACCCTACAAACTCCACCAACACATATTACGCCTTCCATTGATTTTCCATAAGATAATTGAATTCGTGTCGAATTTTTCATATATCCAACAGAAGCTGTAGTATAGTGAATACGCATATCTGAGAGGTGATTACCGTAATTATAAGCATCGTAAACGGCAATAAACCAGTGAGGAGCCATTGTATATTCTAACAAGCCCATAGCCCAATCTTGTTTATCTTGTTTGGTGAATAAGCCTTGGAACTCGAATCTTAGAGTACGTTTGCTTTTTATTTTCCAAGTAAAATCAAGTATACCAATATTTGCAAAAACCATTTTGTTTCCAGAGTGGTCTAATTCTCCTCTAAGTTTATCATAATTTATTTCTTGATAAAGATATTCTAAATGAATTTTGAATTTTTTATTAATTTTTTTATGTAATCCGGCACTAAAATCACTGTAAAATAACTCGTCGCCTACTTCGAAGAAATTACTTTTGTACCCTTCGTAACCTTTAACTCCAATAGCTGATGTATCAGAAGCTGGAGTACGTTTTATATCATAAGCCGTTGCATAACTAACAAATAGTTCAGTGCCATATTTCCCACCTAATAAAGATTTTTTCTTTAATTTATACATTACTTCGCCTCTTGCACCCATCTCACCATTTGTTTGAGTAGCGTAAGGGTACATTGCTGCTAAAGTATATGTGTGTATTTTTGAAATATCAGGAATGTAATTAATGTTTAAGTTATTAATTGCTTGACCTCTATCAGAACGATAACTCATGTTGTCGACACGTTTAGCAGATAAATAAACTCCAAGTCCTTTTTGAGAGTAAGTTGCATTAATTAATAGAGCTTCCCCATTTTTATATATGTATCCGTTATCAGCCGATGGATCTTGACCTTTATAAGCGTATTCGCTAGATAACATGAAACCTCCATGAGAAATAGATACTCTTCCTGCTCCTGCACCTACATTTTCAGGTAGTTTTAAAACTGGATTTTTATCAGCCTGATATTTACTCACAAAACTACCTCCAATAACTATTTGAGTATTTGTTTCTAGCTTTAAAATATCATTTATTGAAAAATCACCATCAGCACCTCTAACAATTCCGGTACCTGTTGTCCAAAATAAACGTTGTTTGGCAATTAATCCTTTAATTGTAACGCCTCTAATTCCTGTATAACTGGCTCTAACTCCGTCAAAAGCATTGTCGTATCCAAGCATTCTTTCTTGGTACGATCTTAAAATAAGTCCGTTGCCAAATTGTTCGTAAAAATTACCAACAGTAACACCTAAACCTTTTTTGTTTTTGTAGGATAAATATCGGTAAGAAATGCCTTGTCCATTGTATGAAGGATCGTAACCTTTTAATGAATTTAAATACGACTCGTATCTTAATCCACCAGAGAAATTTCCGTAAGTGTAAGTGAAATTACCATAAGCATTCATTAATACAGATTCAGGAGGTTTGTCAGCACCTATTAATGTGTCTGAATTGTATTGTTGTACGTCAATATTAAAGTTACCATGTAAATGGCCTTTAATTATATCTTTTACTTGTGCAAAAATAAATACTGACGATAAAACCAAAGTAATAGATAATATCTTTTTCATCTATATATTTTTATTAATTTAACTAGTGAGCAACTTCTTCTCCGTTAGCTACTTTTTTAATTAGCTCAAAAAGGTCGTCTTCATCGCCATCAGAATACGCAGTATGCTGATGAATAATTTTGCCTGTTCCGTCTAATAAGAATACGTGAGGTACATTAACAACATTCATTGCTTCTTTAAATTTTGAATTAGGGTCTAGTAATACTACGTACTCCCAACCTTTTGCGTTTGTAAATGGAGCAACTCGTGCCATACTTCGTGAGTTGTCAATTGAAACTGCATAAATTTTAACTCCTGTTTCTTCTTGCCAATCTTCGTACACGTCAGATATTGCTTCTAATTCTTTTACGCAAGGTTTGCACCATGTTGCCCAAAAATCAATAATAATAGGTTTGCCATCATTTTTAATATCAGATGTGTTAAAAACTTTGCCGTCAAGTGTTTTTATATTAACACTTGGTAAATTTGATTCTTGAGAATAAGATACGCTAAACAAAATAACCGCACTTAATAATAATACTATTTTTTTCATTTTTATTAAATTTTTATAATACGAAGTTATGAAATATTTTAAGTTAAACATAATTTTGGAATTGTGTATGCTTTTTTCTGAGTTTTTAAGTGTTTGATATATAGGTTTGTATATTTTTGTAGATGAGTTGTTAGTGCTACGTATCTTTCTACATATAGGTAACAGTAGATTTGTTAAGTGCCATATTTTCAGTATATAGTGTGGCTTGTATTCTTCTACAAGTATATGATTTAGAGCTTCGGTACTTTATTTATAGTGTTTATTGTCGTATCTTTACAGAAATATTAAAATTGAATATTATGGTAGGAAAATTACTTTTTGGATTAATTATTTTTTCAGCGTTTATTGTAAACGCACAAGATTTTACTTTTGAGGTTGATGGTTCGGATG
>Ga0256827_10001657_pt1 | contig 14308 bp, 15 predicted proteins | sample CV84metaG_FD_185977 | JGI IMG/M metagenome (GOLD analysis project Ga0256827, IMG submission 185977) | Hydrothermal vent microbial communities from East Pacific Rise, Pacific Ocean - CV84 | ecosystem: Environmental > Aquatic > Marine > Hydrothermal vents | place: Pacific Ocean: East Pacific Rise... | reverse complement strand
CCCAAATAGTTTTGTCATTCTGAGAGAAGTGAAGAATCTAAATATAATACAAAAAAAATATTCCAATTTATTTATCGGCAGTTTTGAATCACATTTGAATTATTCAGTTTTAACAGGAAGCTTTTTTATAACCCCATTTTCAATTAATACTTTAACAATTGTATTCGAAAAAGAATCAGCTAAATCATTAACATCAGCAGGGTTAGCAGTTTCGGTTTGTATTGTAGAAACTAATTTTTCACTATTTACATTATAAAAATTACTTTCTAAAAATATTTGAACCGATTTTTCATAATAACCTTCAGTGTAAATTCTATCAGATTGGTAATAGTAATAATCGTAATAATTATTATAATATGTTCTTGGATAGTATTGAGTTGTTCCTGGTACGTAATGTTCGCTTTCTTTTATATCAAGAATACTAACAATTAGAAATCCATCAATATTATTTTTTGTTAATATATCTGCAATTTCATTTTTATCCTTGCGTTTCATTATTTCAGGAGTTAGTATTTTTGAACACTCAACAGCCTCATAACCATTCAATCTAAATCGTTCGGCAAATTTGCTTTCAACAGCTTGTCTGCTTTGTATATAGCTAGTTACAGCAATTATTCCCACTTTTTTATAGGTTTGTCTTAATTCTGCTTCCTCATTCCAAAAACCAGTTACATGAGTAACCGAACTGCATGAAACTATGAAAAATAGTATTGAAATTGCTATTAGTTTAATCGATATTTTCATATTATATATTTTAAGCAACAAATATATGAAATAATTAATTGTAAATTAATCTTTGTTAATTACATTTGTATTTATGTGTGGAATTACGGGGATATATTCATTTTCTGATAACTCAGAACAGTTTCATAATAAAATTAATGATTCGGTAAAAACATTAAAATTGCGTGGACCAAATACTAATGGTGTTTATCGGTATGCAAATACATCATTAGGACATACACGTTTATCGGTTATTGATATAAGTAATTTAGCTAATCAGCCACTACATTCTGAGTGTGAAAATTATATAATTGTATTTAACGGCGAATTTTATAATTATAAGCAAGAAAGGAAATTATTAGAGAATAAATACACATTTAAAACAAGCGGTGATACTGAGGTTTTATTATATATGTATATTGAGTATGGAACAAGTTTTTTATCAAGAATAAATGGTTGTTTTGCATTATCAATTTATAATAAAAAAACTGATGAGTTACTAATTGCACGAGATAGATATGGAATAAAACCATTATTAATTTATTCTGATGCTGATAAAATATTATTTGCATCAGAAATGAAGGCAATTATGGCTTATGGTATTGAAAAAGATATTGATTATAACTCTACTTTGTTATATTTTCAGTTTAATTATATTCCTGCACCAAATTCTATTTTTAAAAAGGTTTCAAAATTAACACCAGGTACTTTTTTATTAATAAACAACAGTGGTGTAAAAAAAGAAGTTTATTATAAAATACCATATACACGAAAATATACATCGTTAAACTATACTGATGCAAAAAAAGAGTTACGTAAACTTTTAAATGAATCGGTTGAGCGAAGAATGATTGCCGATGTGCCTTTAGGCTCGTTTTTAAGTGGAGGTATTGATAGCTCAGTAATTACAGCTTTGGCATCACAAAAAGTAGATAAACTAAACACGTTTTCGGTAGGTTATAAAGACGAAGCTTATTTTGATGAAACAAATTATGCTCTTGCTGTTGCAAAAAAGTTTAAAACTGAACACTCTGTTTTTAAGCTTTCTAACGAGGATTTGTACGAACATTTATTTAATATTTTAGATTATATTGACGAACCTTTTGCTGATAGTTCAGCAATTCCAGTTTATATATTAAGTAAACTCACAAAGCAAAAAGTAACTGTGGCTCTTTCTGGTGATGGAGCTGATGAAATTTTCTCGGGTTATAATAAACATTTAGCACATTATAAGGCAACGCAAAGTTCATTAAGTAACTTAATGTTAAAATCTGCTTATCCAATTACAAAATATTTTCCCGAATCACGAGGCTCTAAATTTGCAGATATTTCACGAAAGATTAACAAATTTGCAAAAGGAGCAAAACTTGATAATAAAGAACGATATTGGTTATGGGCATCGTTGTATTCACAAACGGATGCGTTGAAATTATTGAAACACGACTTTAATTTAAAGCATATTGAGCATTTACGACACGAAATATTGGAAGATATAAAGTCAGATGATATTAATGATATACTTTACACTGATATGAAACTTGTTTTGCAAAATGATATGTTGTATAAGGTTGATAGTATGTCAATGGCAAATAGTTTAGAAGTACGTACACCATTTTTAGATCATAATATTGTAGATTTTGCATTCTCGTTGCCCCAAGAATATAAGCTAAATAATAAAATGAAAAAACGTATTTTACAAGATACTTTTAGAGATATTTTGCCACAAGAGATATACAACAGACCAAAACATGGGTTTGAAGTTCCGCTTTTAAAATGGTTTAAAACCGAGCTTTATTCATTAATAAACGACGATTTGTTAAGCGATAGCTTTATTCAAGATCAAAAAATATTTAATCTGCAAGCAATAAAGCTGCTAAAACAAAAACTTTTTTCTTCAAATCCAGGCGATGTTCATACCCAAATTTGGGCTTTAATTGTATTTCAATATTGGTGGAAAAAGAATTTAAGGTAATTCATTAATTGGAATCATTATCTCAGCACTTCCGCAAGCATAAGCTCCAAGCTGGTATGGCGAAAAATATATAGTTATCGAATCTTCTTGAATTGTAAATATATTAAAGGTCGAATCTATTTTGGGTTTATCAGAAAAGCAACTATCTTTATTAATAAAGTACTTATTTAATAACAAATTAAATTGTTTTAATTTGTTATTATCATTTAAGTGTCCCAAGCTAGTAAGGTTAATAAATTTATTATTAATAATATCGAAGTTTATTGATTTAAAAACAGAATTGCCGTGTGCTCCAAGTGTATAATGATTTAATTCTATAATTGTACTAATAAATCCATAAGTAGTAATGTAGTGGTCTGTAATAATATTTAATTCATACTTTCCGCTAATATTGTTATTGTCAATTAGTTCTTTTATATCGTTATCAATGCTGTTTATAAAAGTATTAATTTCTGATTTAATAAATTTATTAATGGAGTCGTTTATAACATCAATTGGTTCCTCATTTTTTTTGAAAATAACTGAGTTATACGAAATTTTATAATATTTACTTTCAATAGTTTTTTCAATAATTTCGTCCGCAGCAATCTCATTTTTATTATTTGAGCATGATATTATTCCCAAAAAAGAGATTAGTATTAACAAATAAATTAGTTTCATTTTTTTTATTCAAAAAAAAAGCTGCAAAAGCAGCTTTTATATTTTTAATATTGTTCAAAGGAGTCTTCCACGTTTAAGAAACCGACCAGAACCGATACGCAACCTTCAGCAATTTCGTCAGATAATTCATCTGATGTTTGTACTTGAATTGATATAACTAGCATCTGACTAGATTCTAAAGTGAAATCCCAAGATTTAGAATAGTTATTGTCTTTATTATCATAAAGAACATTTTTATCAGCATCAAGAACTTGAAATTGTATTGGAGGTAATTTTTCATCACCACAAATTGAAAGTCGATATTCTTGTCCTGAATAAAAAGTCTTAAATAATTCAACAGTTTCACCTTCTGATAATATTGTTGCATTATATATACCATCGTGAACGTATGGTAAAAGCTCTAATTTACATACTTTTTTTGCGAAACTTTTACATTGAGCATGTCCCATTTGGGGGATGAATGCCAAAATAGAAAACAGAGCTAATGTTCTAAATATATTCTTCATAGGTTTTGTTATTTTGTAATGTTATTTCTTACTTCATCAACGGTTGTACATATATTGTCAAATACTTCATCTGTTATTGATACTTGTGTGTTTGACTTTAAAATAGTGCTTTTTCCTTCTACTTCTTCTGTTTCTATTTTTGAAGTTGTTACTTCTACTTTTTCGTATAAAGCTGAAATCTTTTGTAAATCTTCATAAATTGTAGAAATATTTTCATCATCTTTATACTCTTCTAATAAACTATTTAAAGTTTTTAAAGAAAGACGTTGATCAATTATTCTGTTTACTAATTCTTTGTTAGAGGATGTAGATTTAGCAATTTTTGTTGCTATATATAAACCTTCAATCCAGCCTCCAGTTAATATTAATGCAGCAACCTCTGCTCTGTCGTTTTCTTTTAAGAATGAATTAGAATTCATTAAAGTTTCTGAAATAATTTCCATTAACGAATCTCTGTTGTTAACATTTCCTTCCATTCTTTTTACTGTGCTTTGTTCTACAGCATTAAGAATACCAAGGTTCTCTGCTAATCTTTTTGTTGAAGTTAAGTATTTAATAGATGCTTGAGACTGATCAAACATACTAGCAAAACTTAAATCTGCACTATATACACCAAGGTTTAATGCCATACTCTTTGTTGTAGTATAATTAGGTAAATTCTCAATTGAATTTAGAAACTCTTCATTATACTTTGCACCAGCACGTTTCATTAACATAGCCGTTTCAATAGGGCTTGGCAACGAATAAAACACTTGTTTTGCTTTGTCAAGGTTGTTTACAACCATTTCTTCTTCATTTATTGAATCGTCAATTTCGTCTTCAATAACATTTTCTCCTCCGTTACCACAAGAAGATAAAAATATAGCAGTTCCTATGAACGCTACTGTAAAAATATTCTTTAAATATACCATCTTTTTAAAAGTTTTTATGCTAAAAATTTTAGTAAAAATAGTAAATTTTCTAAAATAAAAAAACTTAATAACCAATATTTCATTATTTCTTCATTTTTTTTTAAAAACATGTATTGTTATATAATATTTTTATCTTTGTATTATTTTTTAATAAAAGTTGTTTATGAATGAAAATCAGGTATTAAGTAAGCTTAAACTTATTGGTGATAGAGGTAATATAAAAGATGTAGATTTTTTATTTAATTGTTTGCAAAGTGAAAATGCGATAATAGTAAAGGCGAGTTTTGATATTTTGGTTAATATTAAAGTGAAATCGGCTAATAAAATAATAGTAGAAAAAATTAAACTCAGAGAAAATAAACAAATTTTAAACATGCTAGTTAGTATATGTTGGCAGTCTGGTTTAGATTTTACTGATGATTTATTGCTATTTTTTAATATTGTTGTTAATGAAGAATTATCGGTAGCTATTGAAGCAATGTCGGTAATTGAGAATATATTAGCTAATAATACTATTGATGAAAAAGTCATATTAAAAGGTTTAGGAATATTTAATAACTATATTGATATATCTGAAAATAATGTAAAAACATTAATGATTAAAGATTTTATTGATACATTTAAATAAGCTTAGTGAAAATTTAATTGTTAATTATTATCTAAAAATATACTTTTGCTGTTTATGAGTAGTACAAATAAAAAAAGTTTTGATTTAGACTCTATCAGTATTATTGATTTTGTATCTAATAAAAAGAAGCCTCTTATAATAGTTATTCTATTAGGTTTACTTGTGTCTACTATTGTGTCATTTTTTATTGACTATAAATATAAATCAACAGTAATTCTTTTCCCAGCGTCAAGTAGTTCTGTTTCAGAAGTACTTTTAACACGAAATGTTGCATCAAAAGATGTATTAACCTTTGGTGAAGAGGAAAATGTAGAGCAAATGATACAGATATTGAAATCTGAGAAATTAAAAAGTAAGATTATTAAAAAGTATAATTTACTTAATCATTATAACTTATTAAAAAGTAAATATCCACAAACAATGCTTTCTGATAAGTATGATGATAATGTATCGTTTATTAGAACAAAATATTTATCAGTAAAGATTGAGGTTTATGATAAAGATAAAGATTTTGCTTCAAATATTGCAAATGATATATCTGCTTTTTTTGATTCGGTAATGACATCAATGCATAAAGAACGTGCAATAAAAGCTTTTTTAATTGTTGAGAAAGAGTTTAATAAATTAGACGAAGAAATTCAAATTCTTCAAGACTCGCTAAAAACACTTGAAAAACTTGGTGTTTTTGATTTTGAAACTCAATCGGAAGTTTTAAATAGAGCTTACTCAACAGCTATTTTATCTAATAATAATGTAGCTGTAGATAAACTACAAAAGAAATTAGATATTTTAGCTGAATATGGCAGTGCACATGTGGCAGTTAGCAATTTATTAGAATACGAACTTCTACGTTTTAGTGATTTAAAAGGTAAGTACTCTGAAGCGAAAGTAAATATTGAACAAGATTTACCATATAAGTTTATTGTTAGTAAAGCTTATCCTGCAGAGAAACAGTCTTACCCTATTCGTTGGGTAATAATATTAGTTTCTACGATTTCTGTAGCTTTTTCAAGTCTACTATTACTAATATTATTTGACTCAGTAAAAAAACAATTTTTCTTTTAATTACGAACTATGGAAGAATATTTTAATAACAAATCAATTTTTTTGCTTATAAGGAAATGGAAAAAGCATTTAGCAATATTAATTGTTATTGTAGCAATAGTATCTGGAGGAGTAACCTATTTAATAAAGCCTTTGTTTAAATCTTATGCAATTTTATACCCTATTAATCTTGCTCCACTATCAGATGAAAATGAAACAGAGCAAATGTTGCAGATAATTCAATCTAATGATATTAAATTTGCGTTGGTTGATGCTTTAGATTTGAATAATCATTATAAATTAAATACCGAAGACCCTTTATATTTAAGTACATTAATGTATAAATTAAGCGAGTATATATCGTTTAGTAAAACAGAATACGAATCAGTAAAGCTTAGTGTTTTAGATGAAGATCCTGTGTTTGCAAAACAAATGGTTGATTCAATAATTGTTATTTATAATAGAGAAGTTAGAGATTTACATCGTGTAAAATTTAAAGAAGTTGTTGATATTAAAACAAATCAAATTAATAACAAAATAAAAGAAATAGATTCGTTAGAAACTAGAGTTAATTTTTTAAGGCAAGAATACGGTATTCTTGATTATAATTCACAGGTTAAGGAGCTAACTAAAATATATTTCAAAAATATTAAATCAAATAATATAAAAGCACAAGAAGCTAAAAAAATATTAGATAACTTGAAAATATATGGAGGTGAGTATAAAACTTTAGCAAAAAGAATTCAGGTAAACGAAAGATTTCTTAAGACGTACAAAAAAGTGTTGGAAGCTAAAATGTCGGACTACACAAAGGTAATAACATATGCTTATATAGTTGAAACACCATTTGTTTCCGATAAAAAAGTATCACCTATACGTTGGGTAATTATATTATTATCTGTTTTTGGTGCATTAGTTTTTGGTTTAGTTTTAATTGCTTTTATTGAAAGCAAAAAATCAACAAAATAAATTGCCTTACAATAAAAAAATAATATGGTTTTATATTATTTCCCTAGCTTTTTTAGGGGTTAATGTATTATTTATTTATAACGAAAATTTTTATTTCTCATTAGTCCCATTTTTATTATTAATAGTGTTGTTTGCATTTTTTGCACTCGATAAATTAATTTTACTAATTCTATTTCTAGTACCTTTATCTGTTCCGTTACACGAATTTGCTCCAAGTTTAGCTTTTGATATGTATATGCCTACCGAACCAATGATAGTAGGAATAATGCTCATATTTATATTAAAACTAATATTACAAAAAAACTACGATACTCGTGTATTAAAGCACCCTATATCAATAGCAATTTATATTAATTTGTTTTGGTTGTTAATTACAAGCTTAACAAGTACAATGCCTATTGTATCAATAAAATATTCGCTTGTAAGAATTTGGTTTATTAGTACATTCTATTTTATGTCGATACAGCTTTTTAGAGATTATACTAATATTAGAAAATATATTTGGCTATATACTATAGGAATAATATTAGTTGTTTTTTATACAGAATACAATCATTTAAGCTATGGTTTGTTAGATCAAAAATCGGCTAATTATGTATGCGCACCTTTTTATAGCGATCATACATCATATGGTGCAGCTTTAGCCTTTTTAGTACCTGTATTAATAGGTTTTGTTATTAGTAAATATTATTCATCAACATCAAAATTATTTGTGTTTATTGGAACATTAATTATTGTTGTTGGTTTAGTCTTGTCGTACACTAGAGCTGCATGGCTTAGTCTAGTTGTAGCTTTAGTAGTGTTAGTGTTAGTATTATTTAAAATTAAATTTAGAACTGTATTTGTTGTTTTTATTTCTATATTAATATTGTTTTTTAGTTTTAAAACGCAGCTATTTATATACTTAGAAAGTAATAAACAGGATTCGTCATCTAATTTTACTCATCAAATAGAGTCAATGACTAATATTGCATCAGATGCATCTAACTTAGAACGAATTAATAGATGGAGTTCTGCACTTAGAATGTACGACGAAAGACCAATATTTGGATTTGGTCCAGGTACATATATGTTTAATTATGCCCCTTATCAAATGTCGTACGAAAAAACAATAATTAGTACAAATGCAGGCGATATGGGTAATGCACATAGCGAGTATATAGGGGCTTTGGCAGAATCGGGTACTCTAGGAGCTTTAACCTATTTACTTATTTTAATAACCACATTATACACTGCTTTAACATTATATTCAAAATTAAAATCAAAAGAGCTTAGAATCTTAGTTTTATCTCTAACTCTTGGATTAATAACATATTATATTCATAGTTTTTTAAACAATTTTCTTGATACAGATAAGATTTCAGCATTATTTTGGGGTTATACAGCCGCAATTATTGCAATAGAATTATATCATAAAGAAGAAATTGAGAAAAAAGAACTTGAACAAAATTCAAAAGAATAAATCAAATTATTATGCAAGTTAAAAGTGCTGAATTTGTAATATCAAATACTGATATTAAAAAATGTCCTGACTCAAATATTCCTGAATATGCTTTTATAGGCAGATCCAATGTTGGTAAGTCATCGTTAATAAATATGATGTGTAATAAAAAAGCACTAGCTAAAGTTTCTGGAACACCTGGAAAGACACAGCTTATTAATCATTTTTTAATTAATGATAATTGGCATTTGGTTGATTTGCCAGGGTATGGATATGCAAAAATATCGAAAACAGAACGAAAGCGGTTCGAGAAGTTTATATGGCAATACATTCTTAAACGTGAGCAACTTACAGCACTTTTTGTATTAATAGATTCTCGTCTTGAACCACAAAAAAATGATATTGAGTTTTTTAGAAAATTAGGGCATAAAGGAGTACCATTTTTAATAGTTTTTACTAAGGCAGATAAGCTATCAAGTTCAAAACTGAACAAAAATATAACAGCTTATAAAAAGAAATTGCTTGCAGAGTGGGAAGAGTTACCACAAACTTTTATTACATCGTCTGAAACAGGTCTGGGCAAAGATGAGTTGTTGTCGTATATTGATTATGTTAACAAAGAACTTGTGTAGTTTAAACTTTAGTAATAATTTTGCACGAAATAAAAATATAATAAAATGTCACATAAAGCAGGTTTTGTAAATATAATTGGAAATCCAAATGTTGGTAAATCAACCTTAATGAATGCGTTGGTGGGAGAGAAGATTTCGATAATTACATCTAAATCGCAGACTACAAGACACAGAATTTTAGGTATTGTTAATGGTGACGATTTTCAGATTCTTTATTCTGATACGCCAGGAGTTATTGAACCTCATTATAAGTTGCAAGAACAGATGTTGCATTATTCAGAATCGGCACTTAGTGATGCTGATATATTGCTTTATGTAACCGACGTTTACGAAAAAGACGATAAAAATAAAGAGTTTTTAGATAAAGTATTAACTCACAAAGCCGAAACAATAATTGTAATTAATAAAATTGATATGTCGGAACAAGAGAAGGTTCAAATGTATATTGATAGATGGCAAAAACTAGCACCAGATGCTACAATTGTTGTAACTTCGGCTTTGCATAATTTTAATGTTGAAAAGGTTTTTTACACTATTTTAGATAACTTACCAGAATCGCCTGCATATTTTCCAAAAGATTCGTTAACTGATAAAACTGAGCGTTTTTTTGTTGAAGAAATTATACGTGAAAAAATATTAAAGCACTATAAAAAGGAAATCCCATATTCAACACAAGCAATAGTAGAGGAATTTAAAGAGGAAGAAAAATTAATAAGAATTAGAGTAAATATTTTTGTAGAACGTGAAAGCCAAAAACCAATTATTATTGGTAATAAAGGTGCAGGTATAAAACGAATTGGAACTGAAGCTCGCGAAGACATAGAAGAGTTTTTTAATAAAAAGGTTTACTTAGACCTTTTTGTAAAAGTGAGTAAAAATTGGCGTAACAACGATAATCGTTTAAAAGAATTTGGGTATAGTTCGTAGCTGTTATGTAAGTTTTTTTTGAAAAACGCTGTTAAAATAATATTTCGGAATTGTTCACTTATTTTAAAGAACTTAAAATCTAAGTTTTTTAAAGCAACTTTTTAACAGTTTTTTACATCTTTGTTTTGTTATCTTTTTATAAAAATTGAAATAGAAACAAAAAACTCTTAACTTGCAAAACTGTTTTGAAGTATACATTATTTTTAATAATATTAATTTTTATTGTGTTTTCTTGTAAAAAAGAAAATGAAGAACCTCTAGTGCCTGTTGTTTCAATGGATTATTATCCTGTAAAAGTTGGGCAATTGTTTGTTTACGATGTTACTGAAATAAATATTGATAAAGTAGTTGGTGTGTTTGATACTACAAAATATCAGCTTAAAGAGTTTTTTGAATCAAAATTTACCGATGCTGAAGGTAACGTAAATTATAGAATAGAGCGTTATTACAAAATAGAACCAGACACTATATGGAAAGTGTTAAATATTTGGTACGTAACTATTTCGCAGAATTCAATTTATAAAACTGAAGATAATTATAGATATAAAAGACTTATTTTTCCTGTAAAAGAAGGAAATACTTGGAATGCTAATGTAGAAAATACTAAGGAACCCGAAGAGTATGAAATTACAAATGTAGATATAAGCGAAACCATAGGAAATACAGCTTATTCAAATGTATTAGTAGTTTTACAAAATGATAATGAGAATTTAATTGAGAAGCAATTTGCAACAGAAAAATACGTTAAAAATATAGGTTTGGCTTATAAAGAAATAATAGAAATTTCGGAGCTCGAACCACAACCAGGTATACCTTGGGAAAATCGTATTAATGTTGGATACATTTACAAACAGATTTTAAGATGAAAATAATTATACTTTTATTAATAACAGTAACTTCGGTTTTTTCACAGTCGTACCCCGATAAATATTGGGTGAAACTAACTGACAAAAATAATAATGCTTATAATATTACACAGCCAGAGGATTTTCTTTCGCAACGAGCTATAGACCGTAGAAATAGATATAATATTGATATAGTTGAAAATGATTTGCCAGTTTCTAAGGTGTATATTGATAGTTTGGAGGCACTTGGGTGCAAAGTTTTATTAACTTCGAAATGGCTAAATGCCGTAACAATAGGAACTACAGATACTGCATTTCTAGATACAATTGAAAATTTAGGTTTTGTTGAGCATATTGATAGATTTACAACGCAACTTAAACAAACTATAAAAACGAAACAAGGAATTCAAAAAATTCAAGATTTTTACAATTATGGTACTGGTTATGACCAAATTCATATTCATAACGGAGAAGTATTACATAATAATGCTTATAAAGGGCAAGGAATGCTTATAGCAGTACTAGATGCTGGGTTTTTGAATGTAGATCAAATTGAGGGTTTTTCGCATTTGTTTAACGAAAATAGAATAATTGCTACCAGAAATATTGTTTTAGCTACCGATGATGTTTATGGATACCATACACACGGAACAATGGTGCTTTCTACTATTGCAGGGTACTTGCCAGGCGAATTTGTTGGAACTGCACCAAAAGCATCGTTTGTTTTAATAAGAACAGAGGATACTAACAGCGAGTATTTAATTGAAGAAGATTATTGGGTTTCTGGTATTGAGTATGCTGATAGTATAGGTGCTGATGTGGTAAATAGCTCGCTAGGATATACAACTTTTGATGATCCTAGACAAAATCATACTTATGCCGATTTAGATGGAAAAACATCAAGAGCCTCTATTGTTGCTACAATAGCAGCATCAAAAGGTATTGCAGTTGTAAATAGTGCAGGTAACGAAGGGGCAACCCCATGGAAATACATAGGTGTTCCTGCTGATGCTGATAGTATTTTAACTATTGGAGCAATTAGTTATATGGGTGCAGTAGTGTCGTTTAGCTCAAAGGGGCCTTCTTCTGATGGCAGGCTAAAACCAAATGTAGTTGCCGTAGGATTAAATAGTGCATTAATTGATGCAGGAGGTGATGTAACAACTAATAGCGGTACTTCTTTCTCATCTCCAATAACTGCAGGCTTAGTTGCTTGTTTATGGCAAGCAAAACCCGAATTAAGTAATATTGAGCTTTTTAATATTATTGAAGAAAGTGCTTCGCATTATAATAATCCTGATACTGCTTATGGATACGGAATACCAGACTTTTGCGAAGCCTTATTACATATACAAGAATTAAAAGGTTTCTCAAACGATGATGAGTTTATATATACGTCGGCAAACCCTATTGAAAATGAAATAAGTTTTACATTGTATTCGGCTCGAAGCCAAGAAATATCTATTGGTTTGTACGATATGTTAGGACGTACAATTTCTTTTGAAAATAAAAATGTGTATAAATATTCTGAGAATAATTACACAATAAATAATCTGCAAAATACTGAACAGGGTATAATAATACTAAAAGTTACTACCGAAAATAAAACTTTTGAAATGAAATTGATTAAGTAATGAGTGGAGTTTTAATACATAGTTATAGATTTGGATTTAATGGGCAAGAAAAAGACGACGAAATCTTTAACGTTACTGGTTCAAGCTATACTGCTGAGTTTTGGCAATACGATAGCCGACTTGGTCGTAGGTGGAATATTGACCCAGTTGTGAAACCTTGGGAAAGCTCTTATGCTGCTTTTAGAAATAATCCAATATGGTACGCAGACCCATCTGGTTTAGATGGTGAGCAAACAGGAGATGAAAGAACTAATGATAATGGTGATACTGAGGTATATGTAGAAGGTCAAGGTTGGACTGGTGATGCTGAAGTTTGTGGTAACTGCCCTGATAACTATGTGGAAAAATTGCCTGAAGAGCCTACTGTTTTATATAAAATCTCATCTTATTTTAGAAATCTTGATGTTAAGATGACTGGAGGGGGTGATTTTACGAATTTCTCAGGATGGACAATAACGAACAAAAATGGTAATGGGACTCCTGCAATTTTTGGTAATCCTAAAAGTGAATTTGATGGAACAGACGTGATAGAGGTTCTTGATATGTTTGGAAGTAGGGCGAGAGTTCGTGGTTTGAGACCAAAACCTAAATCAAATACTGATAAAGTTAATAAAACAACTCAAGGATTATTAAAAACAGGAGCTAAAGCAGGGTCTAAGTTATCTAATAGTACTGATAAAGATGTGCAAGCACAAGTTGAAAAACAAGATAAGATGATTCATAATAATCATAAAATATCTTGGGATAGTAGTTCTGTTGTTATTAATAAAGCGGATTCAATAGGTGAAACAGGGGGCTCTTTTGATGATAATTGGATTGAAATTTATAAAAAAAGTAATAAAGAAGTGATAAATTATGGGACAAATTAGTATTGTGTATTTTTATTTATTAATAATATTTTCTTTTGTTTTTCAAAGTTGTATAAATGAAAAAGAACATCAAGTAACTGATATAGTTAAAAATGATTCTGTAATACAATATTATAATAATGGTAAAATAAAATACAAATCGTTTCTGGTAAATGGGATAGTCGAAGGTAAAGCAATAAGTTATTATGAAAATGGCAATATTAAAGAAGAAACAAATTATAAAAATGGTAAAATGAATGGATTGCTTGTTGCTTATTATAATAGTGGTGAAATAGAAACTAAACAGGAGTTTAAGAATGATACTGTTTTTGGGAGAATAGAATTCTACTTTAAAAATGGAAATGTTAAACGTCAAATGTTTTTATATCATGATAACGTTTCGTATTATGCTGATTTTGACAGCACAGGAGCCATTATTAAGTCTGGAAGGAAACGGCCAGACTGGTTAAAATTTTGGAGTGAATATCCAGACACAATTAAAAAAGAAATAAGACCTATTTTTAAAAAAAAAACATAAAAATGATTAATACTGTTTGCACCCCCAATC
>Ga0256827_10001656_pt1 | contig 14310 bp, 10 predicted proteins | sample CV84metaG_FD_185977 | JGI IMG/M metagenome (GOLD analysis project Ga0256827, IMG submission 185977) | Hydrothermal vent microbial communities from East Pacific Rise, Pacific Ocean - CV84 | ecosystem: Environmental > Aquatic > Marine > Hydrothermal vents | place: Pacific Ocean: East Pacific Rise... | reverse complement strand
ATGATAATGAGTATGCTGTAGGTTTTGTAAGTAATGAGTCAAACCGTTACTTGCTCAAATCTCAAGGTAAACGTGAAAAGGTAGATAAGCTAAAAGCCTTACCACTTAGCTCCGATATCAAACTCTTAGATGTAGCAGAGGTTTATTTTGGACATTATGAAAACTCAGCTGCGTACTTTGGTAATGGTAGGGCGGCTATTGCTCTGTCTATTCAACGTTCTGTCACTGCTGACGTTATTAAGACTATCGATAAAGTTGAAGGGTTGATGAAAGAGTTTAAAGCTAAATACCCTAACATCAATTTTGAAGTTTCGGACACACAAAAAGAGACGATAGAACAAAGTACCATGAATATGTTTGACTCATTGCGTGATGCGATTATTATGTCAACGATTGTGGTTTTTTTATTTTTAGCATCTTTCCGTCAGATTTTGGTGGTACTAGTGACGATTCCACTTGTTTATGCTTCGACCATTGCACTCATGTGGCTTGTGGGTATTGACTTTAACGTGGTAACACTGACTGCAATTATATTGGCATTGGGGCTGTTGTTAGATGACACAGTAGTAGTGATGGAGAATATAGAGAGGCACTACCGTGAGCTGGGAAAAGATATCCATGCAGCAGTATTTGATGGTACAAAAGAGATTATGTTTGCAGATTTAAGTGGTACGATTACTACTATGATAGCACTTGCACCTATGCTCTTTGTTGGAGGGTATCCTCAAACGGTTTTTGCACCGCTGGTTGGGACACTTTTACTTGCATTGGTTGCCTCGTATGTTATCTCTATTGTGGCAGTGCCTTTGTTGTCATTACATATATTGGCGATAGAAAACCCACTTTTACTTAAAGTTGAAGGTTGGTTTCATGTAGTGACAGGACGAGCGAATGATACTATACAAGGGTTCTTTGCTTCAATCGTGAAGAGTATTACCGCTTCAAAAGTATTAGGATTCGTTTCTATTTTTGTACTCATTGCACTTTTTGTGACTTCTGTAAAACTAGTCATGCCTGTTGTTGGACAAGAACTTATGCCTCCTATGGATACAGGTGGGGTGAATATTAAAATCACCACCCAAGCCAACTTACCTATAGAGAAATCTGAAGAGATTATGGCAAAGGTAAATACCATTATCAAAAAGCAAGGTGAATTACTTCGTATTTCAGGGAGTATTGGTTCTGAAGCAGGTGTAATGAGTATTGGTTCTGGTTCAGGGATAGACCATATTTCTGTGGTAGCTACTTATGTAGATAGATATAAAAGAGAAGCTGATATCTGGCAGATATCGAAGTCTTTACGTGAGGCTATCTCTAAGATACCCAATGTAAAGTACTTAGATGTTACACCTTATGGAGCTACAGCATTAGCAAGTATACGAGCAAGTGTTGATGCCAAACTCAGTAGCGATGACATCAACTCATTGCAAGCTGCAGGTGATGATGTGCAAAAAGCACTTTCACAAACCAAAGGTGTTGTTTCTACTTCTACTACTTGGGATATAGATAAAGTGGTTTATAACTTAGATATAGATGAAGCACAAGCAGCACAATATGGGCTTACGCGTGCAGATGTCACAGCACAACTTCAACTGGCACTTCGTGGTGCTCCAGTGGCAAGTTTCCCTAAAACAAACTCTATGGACTATACAGTAAGGGTATGGCTACCACAAGAACAGATAGACCATTTTGATAAAGTGTTGAGTATGCTTATAGATACTAAGAGTGGAAAAATACCACTCAATAAAATAGCAACACTAGAGTCAAATAAAGAGCCAAGTCTCATTACAAGAGAAGATTTACAATATACACTTGAAGTGTATGGTGACAGAGAAAAGGGTGCAGTCTCTCATATTATGGCTAACTTTGAAAAACAGTTAGAGAGTGTAACATTACCCAAAGGTGTAGCGTTAGAACAGATAGGAGATATTAAACAGTTTAAAGCATCGGCTGAACGTATGGTAGGAGCTATTATTGTAGCGGTGGTACTCATCTTCTTTACACTGATTGTGATGTTTGCAAACATCAAGATATCATTGATGATACTCTTCTCTATCCCACTTACTATTATTGGGGCATCATGGACGATGTTGGCTATAGGTTATCATGTCTCTATGCCAGCGATGATGGGCTTTATGTTGCTCTCAGGGGTCATTGTAAATAACGCCATCTTACTCATACATTTTGCCATTGAGCAGATACAAGCTGGTAAAAGTAAGCGTGAAGCGATGTTGGAATCCATCAAAATACGTACACGACCTGTACTCATGACTGCTTTTGCAGTCTCTGCTGGTATGTTACCTGTTGCACAAGGTGCAGCCATTGGGCTAGAGAGACTTGCCCCTCTTGGGGCAGTTGCCATAGGTGGACTTGTTGTGGGTACATTTATGACACTGGTATTTATTCCTATTGTGTTTATATGGACGGTTAAAGAAGAGAGAATATTGGCGATATAAATGAAGAAAATCATACTTATTTTAGATAGTACATTTTAAATAGTATTTACTTTTCTCTTTTTTAACACTTCCTTAACGTTTTTCCGTCATAATATTTTTAAAAAGATTTTAATGATGCAAAGACATGGTATACGCCATTTTATCTCTTATTTTATTACAACTTTACTCTATGTGGGTGTAGCTGTAATATTTTTTTATTCTAAAAATCATCATTATGTCTCTTCTGAAGTAATGGAAGAAAAAACTATACAGATGTCTCTCTCTACTTTTGTCCCAGAAATTATAGAACCGCCTAAAGAGATTGTTAAGAAAGTGGTTGAACCTGAACCAGAGGAAGAGCCTAAAGAAGAACCAAAAATTGAAGAGATTATTGAGGAGCCACTACCTGAGCCCATTGTTGAAAAAGTGGTAGAAACACCTATAGTAAAAAAGCCTAAACCTGTTATAAAAAAGCGTATTGAAAAACCCAAGAAGAAAAAAGTTGTAAAGAAAAAAGTAACAAAAAAGAAAAAGCTTAAGAAAAAATCTTCAAGACAGCAGGCATCATCTAAACAATCAAAAAGTACAAAAGCAGAGCGTAATAAATTTTGGACTAAATTAAGGATGAAAATTGACCAAAATAAATTTTATCCACGTATTGCCAAGAAAAGAGCTATGCAAGGAAGTGTGAAAGTAAAATTTACTATTTTAGCCAATGGTAATGTGGGGAATATCTCAGTAAGTGGATCAAAGGTATTTTATAATTCAGCAAGAAATGCGGTGAAGAAAGCTTTTCCTATTGATCCTAAAAAGTCACCAATTTCTCTTCCTACAAGTGTAAATGTACCGCTTAATTACCAACTTCGATAAGTTTAACACATAATTAACATAAGCATGTAACAATACTTCAAACAATTTGGAGGAATTACTAATGAAGAAAATAATTTATCTCTCATTTGCTTGTTCATTTTTACTACAGGCAGCACAAGTAGAGTTGGAAACTATAAATGTAGAAGCTAAAGCTGATACAGAAGTGATTAAAGATGTTCATGGGGAAGACATTAAATCAGCAGACCTTGCAGAAGCACTATTTAAACAGAGTCCAAGCGTCTCTTTAGTGAGACGTTCTGGTATTGCCAATGATGTCATTGTAAGAGGTCAGAAAAAAGATAACATTAATGTAACGATTGATGGAGCTAAGGTTTGTGGTGCATGTCCAAATAGAATGGATCCACCCGTTTCTCATGTGTTAACAAATAATATTGATTTTATAGAGATTAATGAAGGTCCTTACAATGTTGAAGATTTTGGGGTACTAAGTGCAGATGTTAAAATACATACTATTAAGCCATCAAAAAAGTGGTCTGGAGATATTAACCTGGGGTATGGGAGCTGGAACTATAAAAAAGCAGCTTTTTCTTTGAGTGGAGGAACAGATACTTTACGTATTTTGGTGAGTGGTTCAACTGAGACAAGTGAGCAGTATGAAGATGGGGATGGTAATGATTTTGTAGGACAAATTCAAAGAGAGATTGATACTGGTAAAGTGAACATGAGTAAAAATCCTCAGTACCAAGATAAGTATAAAGATTTAGATGCCTATGATAAAAAGACACTAATGACAAAAATCTTTTGGGATATTACAGATAATCAAGAGCTAAGATTGAGTTACACAGCAAATAGAAGTGATGATATTCTTTACCCCTCTTCAAAAATGGATGCAATGTATGATGATTCTGATATCTACAATTTAGAATATAGTGCAAGAGATTTAGGTGTGTATTCTAAAGAACTTAACTTCCAAGTCTATCAATCAGAAGTAGAACATCCTATGTCTACAGAGTATAGAGAGATGGGTAAAATGATGTATATGACACATGCACTTACTACAAAAATGCAAGGAGCCAAACTCAAAAATAGTTTTGATTTAGATAACCATACGATTACAGCAGGATTAGACTACTCATTACGTAATTGGGATGGAGGATATTTGAAAAATGATAAACCTCTAGCTGAGAAATTTTTTCATAGCATTTATGATGTAGATACAGAGAATCAATCAATCTTCTTAAAAGATAAGATTAAAATGGATAAATTGATTTTAGATATGGGACTACGTTATGACAGTACAGAAATTACTTCAGCCAATGTTAAACAACAAGCTAATGATTATGATGAACTGAATGGATATATCTATGCAACATACAATGCAGATAAAGAGAGTAAATATTTTGCTGGTTTTGGTAAATCATCACGTGTTCCTGATGCAAAAGAGCTTTATTGGATAGGTAGCCCAATGATGATGCCAGATGGTTCGATGAAAGCTATGAGTATTGGTACACCTAATTTAGATGCAACTATTAACTATGAGTTTGATATGGGGTTGGAGAAACAATTTGATGATGCAACATTTAAAGCCAAACTATTTTACTCTCAGTTAAATGATTTTATAGCCTATAATGATTCCAAAAAGATGAACAAGTATGAAAATGTTGATGCTTCTATTTATGGTATTGAGATGAGTGGAACTTATATTGCAACAGAATCACTCTATTTTGATTATGGTTTTGCCTACCAAAGAGGTGAAAAAGATAGCCCTCTTGTTGGGCAAAGTGGAACAAATATGCCAGAGATTCCACCTTTTAAATATAATTTAGCAGCAAATTATGATTGGGATGAGAGTTTTACACTTCGTGCAGAGTTGGTTGGTTCTGATACTTGGAATGATTTTGATGTAGAAAATGGTGAACAGGAACTTGATGCTTATGCAGTACTGAATCTTAAAGTTACAAAAAGATTTGCTCAGAACTTTGAGTTGACAATAGGTCTAGATAATGTGTTTGATACAACGTATGCAGTTTCTAATACCTATAAAGACTTGATACTTCTACCAACAGTAGGAGATAATGAAGTAATGCTTATGAACGAACCGGGACGTTATGCTTATGCAAATCTAAACTATAAGTTTTAATTTCTTTTTCCGTTCCTTCCTTTTCCTTTCTTTAAAACTATAGAGGGGAAGAGTTGTTTCTATTTTTCTTCAGATATATATCCCTACTAAACAGATTTTTAATAAAAATGAGTATATTTTTGCATATAGAAGTGTTAAATTAGTGTTAAATTCTTGATACAAATCAATTATATTTATTATCCTCTTTAGTTATAATTAAAAGTGTTTGGTTGTAGCAATAGGAATATTTTATTGCTAGAAAACAAATAAGCGTTGATTTAGTGAAATCTAAATCTGTTTTAATAAATCTGGAGGAGGAAAAATGAGTTACAAGTTAAATAAACTTTCTGCCCTCTTTTTAGGTTCTGCCTTGGCTGCTACAACAGTCTTTGGTTCAGGAGCTTTAGAGAAGGTTATGAAAGACAGAGGCTTAACGGAAAATGATGTCATCCGTGCAGCGAAAACATACAACCCTACTGGTGGAAGAGATGAGTTTGTTGTCTTTAGTTCTGGTGGTCAATCAGGACAGATGATTGTCTATGGTGTTCCATCTATGAGAATCTTAAAGTATATTGCTGTATTTACACCTGAGCCATGGCAAGGGTATGGGTATGATGAGGATTCACTTAAAGTACTTAGACAAGGTAACATCAGAGGAAGAGAGATTAATTGGGGAGATACACATCACCCAGCACTTTCTGAAAAAGATGGTAAATATGATGGTAAATGGTTAGCTATTAATGATAAAGCAAACCCAAGAATTGCTATTATTGATTTAGAAGATTTTGAGACGAAGCAAATTACTGTAAATCCAGTATTTAAATCTGCTCATGGTGGAGCATTTTTTACACCAAATTCTGAATATATCATAGAAGCAGCACAGTATGCTGCACCGTTTGATAATAACTATCACCCAATTGAAGAGTATAAAGAGACATATCGTGGTGGGGTTACTTTATGGAAATTTAATGATGAAAAAGGTCGAATTGTTGCAAATGATTCATTTACCTTAGAATTACCACCTTATATGCAAGATTTATCTGATGCAGGTAAAGGTGTAAGTGATGGTTGGGGCTTTACAAACTCATTTAATACAGAGATGTATACAGGTGGAATTGAAGTTGGTATGCCACCAAATGAAGCAGGTATGAGTAGAAATGATACAGACTTTTTACATGTATATAACTGGAAAAAATTAGCTGAACTTGCTAAAGATGATGCCAATGTAAAAGTAGTTAATGGTATGAAAATTATACCTATGGAAGTAGCTGTAAAAAATGATGCATTGTTTTTAATCCCTGAACCTAAATCTCCACATGGTGTAGATGTTTCTCCAGATGGTGAATATATTACAGTTTGTGGTAAGCTAGATACACATGCATCAGTTTATAAATGGAGCAAAATCAAAAAGCTTATTGCTGATAAGAAATTTGCTGGGAAAGATCCATATGGCATACCTATTCTTGATATGAAATCTGCTCTTCACGGGCAAGTTGAGTTGGGACTTGGGCCATTACATAACCAGTACTCTAATGTAGATGGTGAAATTTATACTTCACTTTATGTTGATAGTCAAATTGTAAAATGGAACTATAAAACATTAAAAGTACTTGACAAAGAGAATGTACACTACAACGTAGGACACCTTTGTGGTATGGAAGGTAAATCAGCTGATCCTCAAGGAAAATATATTATTTCATTGAATAAATTGGCAATTGATAGATTCCAAAATGTTGGGCCATTACACCCACAAAATCACCAGTTAATTGATATCTCTGGTAAAACTATGGATCTTCTTGTTGATATGCCTCTTCCACTAGGTGAACCTCACCAAGCAGTAGCAATTCGTGCAAGTAAATTACATCCAAAAGTAAGATATAAAATGGGTACAAACTCTAAAACAGGAGAAGTACACGTAGGTAAAACACTTGCTGGTCAAGAGAAAATCGTAAGAGAAGGTAACAAAGTTACTGTATATGCGACACTTGTAAGATCTCATATTAACCCTGAGAGAATTACAGTAAACAAGGGTGATGAAGTAACAATGTACTTAACAAACCTTGAAAGAGCACAGGATGAGACTCATGGATTTACTGTGGATCACTTTAATATCCACGGTTCACTTGAGCCAGGTGAGACTATTGAGCTTAAATTTAATGCAGATATTGAAGGTGTATTCCCTTACTACTGTACAGAGTTCTGTTCTGCACTTCACTTAGAGATGATGGGTTACCTTATGGTTAAAGACCCTAACAAAAAGTATGAGTCTGCACAAAAACTTAAAATGGCGACTATGTCACCAGAAGAACTTAAAGCTGAGTATGACAAAACAGTTGCAGTAAATGATGCAACAGATGCAGTTATACAATCAGTAGTTAAATTCTTAAAAGACAATAAATTTGGTGAGCATAAAGTTGTAGCTGATCTTGTTGATGATGCCTTTGCCCAATATGGTCAGATTAAAGGTCAAAAAGAGAAAGCTGATGCAGCTGTAGCAGCTGGAGATATGGATAAAGCCATTCTTTTTGAAAATATGATTTGGCAGCTTATGGTTAAGACAGCAGATGTTGGTATTAGAGCAAAAGATGCATTGGTAAGACTTATTGCAACTAAGCAATCAGCAGCAGCTGAACGTGGTTCAAGAGCCTTTGATGAAGGTGGTTGTTCAGGATGTCACGTTGTTGGTAAAGTAAGTTCTGGTCCAGACCTTACAGGTGTACTTCAAAGACATGAAAATGGTGAGAAATGGGTCGCAGACTTTATTAAAGCACCAGAGAAAAAATTTGAAGATCCATATGTTAAAGGTATGATTGATTACTTCAACCTTAAAATGCCTAATCAGCATATGAATGATGAAGAGATCCAAGATATCGTTGAATACTTTAAATGGATTGATGAAAACGCTAATCTCTTTTAGCAAAAACGTGTCAAAGGCATCCTGCCTTTGACCATTTAATTACTCCCCTTTTTACACCATAAAATAATCTAAAATTATTACTTTTATAAGCTATAGTATTTTATTGATTAGTGTCAACTTTTCTTTTATTCACTTTAGTTATAATCAATTAGTTTATACTATATTAAGGAGAATATATGCATCCAAGTTTTACTAAAGCAAAGATATTTGCTGCGTTGGCTTTGATTATTTTGACTATTGCTTTTACCTTTCCCATGGTGACATTTCATGGAGTACTTAATAAGGTAGAAGCAAATAAGATTGATGAAATATCACCACTTTCTGCAAAGGTTTGGAACCTTTACAATCAAGGTAAATATAAAAGTGTTACTACCCCTAAAGAGGCACACAATGATCTTATGAAGATGATTGATACCTCTTCAGAGTTGGGTGTAGCTTCTATGCCAATTTGGGCTGTTTCACTAGAAGCACCTAACTATCCTAAAGAAGCATTTCCTGAAGGAATTCCTGTCTTTTTTCACTTTGATGGATATAGTGGAGAAGTACATGAGATGAATACTATTAATCACTATGTAGGAATGGACCCTATGTGGGTAGGTGGACATTTTGAGAGAGCAATAGGACCATATGCACTGCTATTGCTTTCATTGATTATAGTACTTTTTATAGCATACAATCATAAATTATTGAATCTACTTATGTTGATTCCTGTCTCTTTGCCGATTCTGTTTATTATGGATTATTCCTATTGGCTTTATTGGTTTGGACATAACCTTCATGATTGGGGTGCTTTTAAAATTAAACCATTCATGCCAACGGTATTTGGTGATGGAAAGATTGCACAGTTTACAACGCACTCATACCCAACCATAGGATTTTACATGTTGGTTGCTATTTCTTTATTGAGCTTATTAGCATTCTTTGCAAAAAGCAAAGCAATGAGAGAAACAGGAAACTAAAATGAGACTAAAAGTAGGTGTAATATTTTTTGCATTGTTTGGTTTGCTTCATGCAAATGTACTACAAGATGCGATAGATAAAGCACCTGCAGGTTCTATACTTAAACTCCCTGCAGGAGTATATAAAGGTAATATTGTTATCAATAAACCTATCACAATTATGGGTAAAGAAGAGGGTGTCATTATTGATGCTGAAGGTAATGGCACAGTAATTACTGCCAAAGGTTCATTTATTACACTAAAAAATCTCACTATAGTCGGAAGTGGTGATAGACATGAAAGATTAGATGCTGCGATTAAACTTTCCGATGGAAAACAGTGTGAAATTAGTCATTGTGTGATAAAAGATTGCCTTTTTGGTATTGATATGCAGATGGTAAGTAACTCTATTATATCAAATAATAAAATTACTTCTAAAAACTTTGATTTAGGCTTACGTGGAGATGGTTTACGTCTTTGGTATAGTAATGATAATATTGTTAAAGAAAATTCACTGATTAAATCGCGTGATATGGTAATTTGGTACTCACATGGTAATGAAATTATAAAAAATTATGGACGAGAAAATCGTTACTCTTTACACTTTATGTATGCAGGAAAAAATCTAATTAAAGATAATACCTATGAACTTAACTCTGTAGGTATTTTCTTTATGTATTCTCAAGATAGTATCGCAATAGGAAATGTCATAAAGAGTTCTTTAGGTGCTACAGGTATGGGTATAGGTCTTAAGGATGTTTCAAATTTTGTACTTAAAGATAATACCGTACTGTATAATGCACAAGGACTTTATATTGACCGTTCTCCTTTTGAGCCTGATACCCATAACTGGATAGAAGGTAATAAAATACTTTATAATGCAGAGGCACTGCATTTTCACTCAATGAGTGAAAATAATGTAATAAAAGACAATATCATTATGGGGAATATAGAAGATATAGTGAATGATAGTCGAGGTTCAAAGACCAATGAAAATGAGATTGTAGGTAACTATTGGGATAAGTATGAAGGATTTGACAGAGATGGAGATAATATAGGTGATACACCACATAAAGTGTATCAGTATGCAGATCAGATGTGGATTTACAATCCTGATGTGAAGTTTTTTTATGCTTCACCTGTTATCACACTGTTGAACTTCTTAGCAAAATTAGCACCATTTACTAAACCACTGTTCCTTATGGAAGATGAACAACCCAAAGTGCAAATTAAAGGATAATAATCATGGCAAAAATTAAAACGGATAGAAGAGAATTCATTAAGTACTCTACGCTGGGTGTACTTGGTGCTATTTTTGCAGGTGGATTTGTCTTTTCTACACAAGCAGTGAAAGCAGAAAATAGACTTCGCCCTCCAGGAGCTGTTAATGAAAAAGAGTTTTTGGCACTTTGTATTAAGTGTGGTCAATGTCTGCAAGTATGTCCTTATCACTCTATTAAACTTTCAGATATAGGTATGGGGCATGGTGTAGGAACCCCTTATATAGATGCCAATGAAAGAGGGTGTTATGCTTGTACTGCTGTACCTTGTGTCTTGGCTTGTCCCAGTGGAGCTTTAGATCATAGTTGTGAAAAAGCAGAAGATATTAAAATGGGAATTGCGGTACTAGAATTTCCTGATACCTGCTTAGGAATTACTAAGAGACCTGTACCAAAAAGCTACAATGAAAAAATGCATCAGTTTATTGATGCTACCAGAAATGTAACAGAACTAGAGCGGAAAGTCCTTGAAAAGTTTGATCAGTATGAAGGAAAAGCATGTACATTATGTGCAGATATTTGTCCTATACCCAATCCATTAAGTGCTATTGCTATGGTACCAGATAAAAATGGTGGAAGAAGACCAGAAATTTATGATGGGTGTATTGGTTGTGGAGCATGTCAAGAGGTGTGTCCAACGTTGACACCGTCAATTGTAGTAAAACCAAGAGTGACATATGAACAGTTTTATAGTGAAAAAGCTTAGGAGTAGAAGATGAAATATAATGATAAAAGGTTCCATGTCTTTGCATTGGCACTGTTGGTTTTCTTAACAGGTTGTGGTGAAAAGAAAAAGCAAGAAGAACAAACACAAAGTAGTGCAGTAAAAATTGAGCAAGCAGCCAATATTGAGATAAGTGTAAATGAAAATGCGCAAGAGATTAAAGTCAAAGAGAAAAAAATAGATAAGACACAAAGTAAATCATATTACTATGACTACAATATTAAAAGTGAGTATGACCCTAATGCAAGACCTGCTAATGAAGATGCCTCTGTACGTGTAAAACCACGTACAACAGTAGATGCCAATATTCATGTACGTAGTCCTTATGATAAAGTTGAAGTTGCCATGCTTGTTTCAAAATTAAGTAAAACATTTAGAGTAAAATGTTCTGCTTGTCATGATGATTATGCCAACGGGATTATAGGTCCATCACTACTTACACGTGATTCAGATTTTATTTATAATGCTATTGCAGATTTTAAAAGTGGAAAAAAATCAAACCCACTTATGGATGACTTAATTCATATGATGAGTGAAGATGAGATACGTGTATTGGCAGATGAAATTTATGAATTTAATAAAGAAATTAAAAAGATGAGGGAGAAAAAATAGTGAAAAATGCAATTGTGGGAATTTTAGTACTTTTAATCGTAGGTGTTGCAGGATGGGTCGCTTCTAATGGTGGAGCCTATAATGGTGGTGTTCATGGAAAAGTTATTGCTGATATGGGTGATCGTACCAATGCATCATCTGTTAAAGAAAAAGAAAAAGATGATAGAGAAAAAGAGAATGATGAACTCAATGCACTTAGAGATAAAGCAGGAAGTGCAGGTGCATTTAAAGTAAGCCAAGCTTATAAAAGTAAATGTGCTTCTTGTCATGGTGTAAATGGTTCAGGTTACCAAAATGGTAAAAAGATGATGGGACCAAAACTTTTTGGACAAAGTGCTGATGCAATTTATAAACATCTTATTGAATTTAAGTCTGGTAGAAAAGAAAATGTTGTTATGAAAGGTCTTCTTATTCCACTTAATGAAGAAGATTTAAAAAGATTTGCAGATGAGATTGGCGAATTCCCTGCACGTGCAAAAGCTGCAGCAGAAGCTAAATAGTAATCGTATCTAAAAGGAAGAGAGTATGGATAAGTATAATAATCGAGAGACCATAAAAAACAGTACATTCTGGTCTACGTTTTTCAGTACGAGTAGAGAAGGTAAAAAAGGCTTGAGTTATCGTTCAAAGCGATGGATACTTGTGATTGCAGTACATTTACTCTTTTTCTTATCTTTCTCTATAGATATTCAAACTCTCGAAGGAACATTAAACGGTTCTCGTTTTTTGGGATTTCACTTGATTGACCCTTTTACAACATTGGAGATGTTCTTGGCTGAACATCATCTTCATATCAATATCATTATTGGAACAAGTACCATAGTACTTCTTTATCTTTTAGTAGGTGGTAGAAGTTACTGTGCGTGGGTCTGTCCTTATGGGATACTTTCTGAAATAGCAGAGAAGTGGCACAATACGCTGGTGAAGAAAAAAATCATTAAAAGTATTAAGTTTGATCATCGCATTAGACATGTTTTTTGGTTAATGTTTGCGGTACTTGCATTTACAAGTGGTTATTTGGTTTTTGAGACATTTAATGTAGTGGGTATTATGAGTAGAGCTATTGCTTATGGTTGGTCTTTAGCACTTATTTGGGTTGGGCTTGTCTTTTTACTTGAAGTTTTTGTTTCTCGTCGTGCTTGGTGTACCTATGTTTGTCCTATTGGTACAACATATGGATATCTTGGAAAAGTATCGGCACTTAGAATAGAGTGGAATGACAACTGTGATAGCTGTATGGTTTGTCATGATGTTTGTTTTGAAAATCAAGTTTTAGAGATTACTAAAGCGAAGTATAAAAAACAAATTGATGAAAAAGAGATTAAAACAGCTTATATTACGGGAGCAGATTGTACACTATGTGGAAGATGTATCGATGTATGTCATGAAGATGCATTGAAATTTGACTTTAGATTGAAGAGCTTAGTATAGATGATAGAAATAAAAGATTTAACCAAAAAATTTGAAAAGACCCTTTCCTTAGACCATGTCACACTTAAATTTGAAAAAGGTGATGCCATTGCTTTGATGGGAGCTAATGGTGCAGGTAAAACAACGCTTATACGTTCTATATTGGGGTATTATCACCCAAATGGAGGGTCAGTATTAGTCAATGGGCTAGACCCTATTAAAGAGCGTACAGAAGTCCTGAAACATATTAGTTTTGTTCCACAGCTTCCTCCTCCAATAAAATTAAGCCTCAATGAACTTATCTCTTATGTTTGTAAAAGTTCAGGTGTAGATGAAAAACAGATTTATCATTATGCTAATGAGATGAAATTGGATGTAAAGTCTAACCTACATAAATCTTTTTTTAAACTCTCTGGAGGAATGAAACAGAAATTACTTATTGCTATTTCTTTAGCCAAACAGAGTGATATAGTTATTTATGATGAGCCCACAGCTAACCTTGACCCTAAAGCGAGAGACGATTTTTATAGACTCATAAAAGAGAGTCAAAAAGAGACACTTTCACTTTTTGTTACACACCGTATAGAAGAAGTAGAGTCTATAGTGAATCGTCAAATTTATATGGATCTGGGAAAGGTTATTAGTGATGAACGTTGCTAAACTACTTTTTTTCTCTTTCTCTTTGTTTTTAATTTTCAATTTTAATGGATGTGAAAAGAAAAAGATTAGTACAGAGTTACATGAAGTGCATTGGGATAGAGATATGTGTGAACGATGCAAGATGGTAACCAGCGATAGACATCATTCTGTGCAAGTGATTAACCCTCAAAATGGTAAGGCGTATATGTTTGATGATATAGGCTGTACATTACTTTGGTTTGATGATGAAAAAATTGCATGGAAAGAACAAGCTAAAATCTGGATAACAGATGTCGATAGTAAGAAATGGATAGATGCAAGAACAGCATACTATGATGCCGAAAATATTACACCTATGGCATATGGGTTTGCAGCTCATGCGAGTAAAGAACATATAAAAAAGGA
>Ga0256827_10001655_pt1 | contig 14317 bp, 12 predicted proteins | sample CV84metaG_FD_185977 | JGI IMG/M metagenome (GOLD analysis project Ga0256827, IMG submission 185977) | Hydrothermal vent microbial communities from East Pacific Rise, Pacific Ocean - CV84 | ecosystem: Environmental > Aquatic > Marine > Hydrothermal vents | place: Pacific Ocean: East Pacific Rise... | reverse complement strand
TGCAAGATTTTGCCCCAAATCAGGTTCTTTTGCAACTGTATACATAACATGACCATGTTCTGCACATACTAAAAACACATCATAAAGATAATTGTCTTCTATATATTTATGAAAATAGTTATCATACTCCTTATAAAGTTTAATAGTTTCATCATCTTTTGTAATATGAAAATCATCATTTGCTTCTAAGTTATATTTTTCATGTAACTTAAACAGTTTATTGTATAAATCTCTTGTATTTTCATTATCGGTAAGATTATGAACACTCGCTTTTAATAGTTCTAAATATGTTGTGAGTTGATTTTTTTTCAACTCTCTAGCCATCTCCATTTTCGCAACAGCATCTTTATAAAGTGCATCACTAGAGTTCATATAGGATATAACAGTTGTTATAATAAAGGGAATTATACTTACAACCAATAATGCTATAATCAACTGTTTTTTTATTGTTACTTTCATACTTATTTTTCCTCTTCTTTATGTTTTGTTTCTAAACTACGAATATCTAAAAGTTCTTCCGCTTCAAATATCTTTTTTAAATTTAAGAGCATGATAACATCATCCTTAACTTCTGCTACATTTTCTATAAAAGATGTATCTATATTGCTCCCAAATCGTGGTGCTTCAGATATACTTTCTTCATCTAAAGCAAGAACATCTTCCACTTGGTCAACGATAAAACCGATAGAAACGCTATCTACTTCATAGATAATGATAGCTGTATCAATATCCATCTCTTTTTCATCAAGATTAAATTTTAAACGAAGATTTACAACTGGAATGACAGAACCACGAAGATTAATAACACCTTTCACAAAATTTGGAGTTTTTGGAATATGTGTAATATGAATAGGAGCAATAATCTCTTTTATACGAGAGATAGCGATACCATATTGTTCATCATCCACAAAAAAAGTTAAATACCTATTGGCAATACCTATTTTTTTTACTCTCTTTTCCATCTAAATTCCTAATACCATTTTAATAGCTTTTTCAAGTTTTACATCACTAAAAGGTTTGACCAACCATCCCGTCACACCAATAGCTCGTCCTCTTTTTTTCATCTCTGCTGAACTTTCAGTTGTTAAGATAAGAATAGGTTTATTTTTAAAGTTACTAAGTTGTTTCAGCTGGGAAGCTAAATCTAATCCGTTAAGCTGAGGCATATTAATATCACTTACTAAAAGGTCATAATCCTCTGTTCCATTTATTAAAGCATCTCTTAACTCTATCGGATTTGTATAGATAGACAACTCTATTGTCCCATCCTCTACAAGACTCTCTAAAGCTATCTGTGCTGTTGCTAGAATTGTTTTTGAATCATCTACTAAAATTATCTTTTTAGACAAAGGAACACTCCATGTTAAGTTATAATTCATTTCATTGTACATAAAAGAGATTAAAGATATTCTTAATAGTAAAGGGAAGAAGTGCTATTTGTCGAAGAGGAAGTTTATTTGAAAAAAATACCCGTTTCCACGGGTATTTGTGTATATAATGAAATTCTTTTATGCACGACCAAGAGAGATTTTATTACCTTTAAATTCAAGGATTTCTACATTTAATTTTTCACCTTCACTAATAACATCTGACACTTTATCTACACGTTTATCAGATATTTTAGAGATATGAAGAAGTCCATCTGTTCCATCTGGAAGCTCTATAAATGCACCAAAATCAACTATTTTTTTAACAGTTCCCTCATATTTACCACCAACTTCATATTTGATTTTAGCTACTTTAGGAGTATTTACAATAGAGTCTATATGAGCTTTAGCACCAGCTACACCCTCTTTGTTTTTACCTGTAATTTTCACTTTTCCATCTTTTTTATCAATATCAATAGCTACTTCAAACTTCTCTATCATCTCACGAATAGTTTTACCAGCTTGACCTATAATATCACCAATAAAAGATGTATCTATATGAAAAACATCTACACTAGGAAGAACACCATCATTAAACTCTATCTTAGATTGAGCTTCTAACATAATATCTATAATATGTGAACGTCCCTCTTTAGCTTGATAAAGAGCTTCTTTAAGAACATCTAAAGAGATACCACCAAGTTTAATATCCATCTGCATAGCAGTGATACCATCTTTAGAACCAGTTACTTTAAAGTCCATATCACCATCGTGGTCTTCTAGTCCCATAATATCAGAAAGAATAGCATAGTTGTCACCCTCACTTACCATACCCATAGCGATACCAGCGATAGTATCACTTGTTTCAATATCAGCAGCTTTAAGAGCCATATAACCACCACAAACAGTAGCCATAGATGATGAACCATTACTCTCTAATATTTCAGATACTAAACGTACAGTTTGACCATCAAGATTTGTAACAGGCTCTAATGCACGTTTTGCTAAATTACCGTGACCTAACTCTCTTCTTTTTGTACCCATAACTGGAGATGCTTCACCAACTGAGAAACCTGGAAAGTTATAATGAACCATAAAATTCTCATTTTGAGTTTGACTATCTGTTAAACTTTCAAACATCTGTGCATCTTTAGGCCCACCCATTGTAAGAACAACTAATGCTTGTGTTTGACCACGAGTAAATAGACAAGATGAGTGTGCATTTGGAAGAACATTTGTATCTATTGTGATAGGTCTTACTTCTGTTAAAGCACGACCATCTGCACGAACTCTTTCGTTTAAAATTTGCGCTCTTACTTGAACTTTTTTAACACTTTCAATAGCATCTTTAAGCTCCTCTTCATCCCAATCATCGTGTAAAGCAATAATAGTTTTTCTTAATGCTCTCAATGCCGTTGAACGTTCCGATTTTGCCATCTGGTTCATAGCATCAGCAATATCTGTCATATGATTATCTCTTACATAAGAAACCATATCTGCATTTAATTCACTTGCTTTTAAATCAAGAGCTACAACCTCTTTTTTTAGTGGTCTAAATGCCTCTTCATATTTAGCATTTGATACAAATAGTTCTGCTTGAGTTTTTTCAAATATCTCTATAAGTTCATCTTCTGGTAAAGCATTTGATGTATGTGTTACTATCGCACCTACTGTTGGGTCTAACATAGCATCAACTTCAACTTTATCACTACCAAATGCACGCATCTCTATCATCAAAAGGTCATCTTTTGTTCCTGAGAGATAAAGGTCTAAAGTAGAATCTTTAAGTTGTGAAAGTGTTGGATTTAAAATCAGCTCACCATCAACTTTTGCTGTACGTACAGCTGAAACAGAAGTGTTAATATCTATATCTGAAGTATACAAAGCAGCTGATGCAGCATTAAGTGCTAACACTTGCATATCTGATTCACTATCTGCTGAAAAAACCATAATAGTTATCTGTGTTGGATGTCCAAAACCTTTTGGAAAAAGAGGACGAAGTGTTCTGTCTACTATACGAGAAGTTAATGTTTCAAAATCACTTGGTTTTGTTTCACGTTTAAAAAATCCACCTGGTATTTTACCAGCTGCATATGTTTTTTCAATATATTGTACTGTTAATGGTAAAAAATTATCTTTTACTATCTCTGTTTCATCTATAACAACCGTTGCTAAAATAACTGTTTTTCCTGATTTTAACCATGCACTACCATTTGCTTGTTTTGCAACATCACCAAAAGAGTAAGACTCTTCTCTATTTTCTAAATTTAAACTAATATCATATTTCATTTTTTTTCCTCTAATAATTTTTCTATTCTCTCTTCATCTATATCTTCAAACTCTTCATAATAGAGTTGTGTTTCCACATAATCATCTATATCATAAAGAAAAAATATATCATCTGCATAAGGTTCTAATAACTCTAATACATCTGTTGGCAATACTGAAACTGCTATATAAACTGCTTTGGGTTTTTGCATTAAAATCGTTTTCAGTGCTGTCATAAACTTCAAACCAGTTTCACTTCCCTCATCAACTAAAAGAATAACTTTATCTTTTATTGTTGAAAAATGGCGACCTTTTCTATATTTATAAATATAACTTAAAATATTTTCTTCATGTTTACGACGTGCTTCACCATAAATATAATCGTATTGTATCTCAAATGCAGATACTAATGCTTCATTTATAACTATCTCCTCGCTTTCACTCACTCTTGCTACTTCACATTCAGGATTACATGGTGCTAAAATAGTTTCTGAAAAAAGAAAATCTATATTATTGTCTAACTTACCTGTTATCTCAAAAGCTAACTCTAAACCACCTTTAGAGATAGCTATGATGTTCCATTTTTCCTCTTTAAGCTTCTGCATAGGAATCACATCTCGAAGTTTATATCCTGCATCTTGACGATTTTTTAAAATATTTTTATATTTTTTAATAGATTACTCCTTACCATTTTTCAGGAACACTAATACCATATGCTGATTTTGAATCAGCAGACATAATAGGTTTTAAGATTACTGTTAGATAAATATATCTATCATATATGGAAGATATTCCACTTTGTGTCAATTTCGGTCTGTTATGTTCAACATATTTAAGCCCAAAATTCCAACATCTTTTTTGATATAAAAAACCTATCTCTCGACTCTTTTTAATCTCTTTTTCTAAGTCATAATCATATCTAAAATTATAGGAATAGTGTTCATTGTATATATATTTTATATTAGATGTCAAGTAACTTGTATAACGCTCATCATCATCTTTTATTAATGAGTCTTCATAGAGATGTGATAAATTAAAATTAAATTGATTAAAATCTAAACTCAATTTATTAAAAATTTTAGAAAATAGTGTTTTATCAAAATTAAAAAACATATCATTATAAAGAGTTAAATCATCTGAAATCTTATACTTTAATTCATTTTCAAGTTCACCATACTGTTTCTCATTTTTAAGATATGAAACTCTTTGTGCTAAACGATGATAAAGTATCTCCTCCCCATCTAAGTTATAGAGATATTGTTGAAAGTCAAACTCTAACACTTCATCTATATCAGTAATATTATAAAATTCACACTCTTTAGCACTACTATTATCTGGATTTGAACAGAACTCTTTATATGTAGAGTAATAGCCCGTTCTTTGTTCATCACCTCCTAAAACATATTTTGAAGAGAATGATACAACGTGTATAAAATTATCAAAAGCTTTCGTTAGCTCTGTTGATATAGAAAATGTATGATAATTACGTATAAAATAACCATTTTTATACTCATTAATTTTATCATTACTACTCTCTTCAACTCCACTAAAACGAGAGTGTTGCCCATAAAAATTTGATTTATAAGAGATATTTACAATCTCATCAAACAGTGACTTACGAAATGTTATAGGGATATTGATATCTGTTTGAATTACTTTTTTATTGATAACTCGCTCTATATTTGTACTTTTTATATCTATGTTATATAAAAGATATTTATCTACTAATGAATTAAGATAATAATGATAATGAAAAGTAGGAACTTTTTGAAGTGTATCTGCATTACTTTTTTTTGTTAAATCTTGATAATATTTAAAATAGGTTGCAATATAGTTTGTTTCTACATTATAAAAAAGATTTAATCTTGAAAGTATTTTTGTAGCTGTATTTGTTTCGATATTATCATTTGTTGCTAGATTGATATAATCAACATCATTCATATAGTTAATATCCATATAAAGTCCTGTCTGTCCCTTATATTTTCCATCTATCCATCTATCCAATAAATTCTCATTTTCATATTGAAAATTAAAACCATAATGAGAACTATTTATTAAATCTTCTCTCTCCCTATAACTATTATTCTCTTTAAAATATCCAGATTTGAATGTTCCCTTTGATGTTGGAGTATCTACAAATCTTAGTGTAGAGTAAAGTCCATAACCACGAGCTGTACGGATTTGAGGCTTTAACTCTATATCCCAAGAATCTTGTGGAGCGATATATATAGGTTGTTGATAATAAAATCCTTCATTATTAGAAACTGCTAGAGCAGGTATCAACAAACCTGTACGTCGTTGTGTATCTAAAGAGTATCCAAAATAGGGTGTATACAAAACAGGAATATCATAAATATAAAGTGTAGTATTATAAAGATTTATCCATTTTGAATCAGCATTATAATCGGAAGATGTAAACTCTAATTTCCATAAAGGGTTAAGCTGATTACATCCACTAACTATACCCGATTTTATATTTATATCTTGATTTTTTGCACATCCCTCTTTCCCACTCATCCAAACATTAGAAGATTTATCTAACATATAAAAAGGTCTAAAAAGTTTCTCTTTCTTTTTAATATTAAGTTTAGCATAGTTACCTAAAATACGATAATTTTCTTTAAAACTTACTCGAATATTATCTATAAGTTCTAAATCTCCTGTTTCTTTATTGTAACTAGCATTTTCTGCAGTTAAAAAATAATCTTGATAGACTACACTTACTCCTCCTGAGATTTTTACAATATTATTTTTAGATGTTAATTCATTTGCATATATCTCTACTTTATCACTAGAAAATAGTATTGTAGTGATAAAAAGAGATAGGAGATAAAAAAGAGGTTTAAGCATTTATCACTAAAGTTTTAGCTGTTTTATCGTGCCAAGTTTGTTTGGAAGGATTAAGCATTCCCCATAAAAAACCAAGATATAAAAACATCTCACTTATTATACGAAAAATTGCTCGATTTAAAGCACTTAATACATTAGGATTATCTAATGTTTTTATCTCTATAACTCTGATTTTCATAACTATCTTACCTATGGATGCACCATATTTCATAGTAAAAAAAGCTTGATAAAATATTTTCATAGTCATATAATCTAAAGCAAAATGATTACTAACATTTATAACCTCTTGCATTGTTTTTGCAGATGAGAAAGAATCCCATAAAGCTATTACAAGTATAAAGGAGAGAAGCATCTCATCTATAAAAAATGCAGTAGCTCTCTTTTTAGTATCTGCTAAAGTTAAATCTTCAGAAAGAAGAATATCTTCAAACTCTTTTTCCATACTCTTAAAGTGCCTGATATGCTATATCTGTACGGATTTTTTTACCAGCAAAATGAACTTGACCACATCTTGCATAAGCTCTATCACGTGCCTCTTTTATAGAGTCACCTAAACCAACACATACTAAAACACGTCCACCATCAGCATAAAGAGTATCATCTTCCATACTCACACCAGCATAAGAGATATGAGTATTTTTTTCTATCTCTTCGTGAACTACTTTATCTACAATAATCTCTGCTGGAGTTGAACTTTTATATGGATAGTGTTCACTTGCCATAACAACACCAACTGCATACTGTTTTGAGAACTCTACATTAATCTCTGAAAGTCTATTTGTAGAAGCTTTTAAGAACATCTCACTTACACTTGATGTCATAAGTGGCATAAGTATCTCACATTCAGGGTCACCAAAACGTACATTAAATTCTAGTGTAATTGGCTCACCATTTACAACCATTATACCTATGAAAAGTACACCCTCAAAAGGAGCTCCCTCTTTTTTCATACCCTCTAATGTTGGTTTTATAACTCTATCTTTTACTTTTTGGTATAACTCTTCATCTACTAAAGGAGTTGGAGCATAAGCACCCATACCACCAGTATTTGGACCCTCATCACCATCTAATAAACGTTTATGGTCTTGTGCAGCTTGAAGAAGTATAAAATCATCACCATCACAGATAGCAAACATAGAGAGTTCAAAACCATCTAAAAACTCTTCAACTATCACTTTAAGACCAGCATCACCAAAACTTTTACCACTAAGCATCTCACTAATAGCAACTTTAGCTTCATCGTGGCTCTGTGCAATAATCACACCTTTCCCACCACAAAGACCATCTGCTTTTACTACGATAGGAGCTGTTAGAGTATCTGTAAATTTAAAAGCATCTTCGATAGAAGCTGTTTCTATATAACGAGCTGTTGGAATGTTATATTTTGCTAAAAAGTTTTTCATATAAACTTTTGAACCCTCAAGTTGAGCAGCCTCTTTACTTGGTCCAAAGATAACTAAACCTTTCGCTTTAAAAATATCTACAACACCATCAACAAGAGGTGCTTCAGGGCCAACAATAGTAAGTTCTATCTCATTTTCAATTGCAAAATCTGCTAACTCGTTATAATCTTTAATATTTAGGTTTGTTCCTAGTGCATTTGTAGCACCATTACCAGGTTGAAAAAACAGTTCATGTTGTTCCTCTTCATTTAACATCGCTCTTGCGATAGAATACTCTCTACCACCAGCACCTAAAATTAAAATTTTCATTATATACGCTCCATAAATTATAAAATACTTAATTAAAAAATTGATTATTATTTAATTAAATATTTTGAAGATAACCCGAGTAACCGTCACGCTATTGGCTTGGTTCTAAAAAGCCTAATTTGGGAGAAGAGAGAACTCTATATCGGCGGCAATTTCTCGGCTGTATAAACATACCTCAAATGAAAATGTCGGCACACAAAAGTTCTACTAATTCTCAGTTTGAAAATGTAGAACCCTCATATTGCGAAGACACGAACTACTCAGATTATCAGTGAAATTATACTCTAATTTTTATTTGTATAATCATCAATTTCGATTATTAATCTTTCTAAGTTAGCTCTATAAGTAGCAACTAACTCTTGCCATCCATTATTAGAACCTTTTTCACACTCAAACTCTATTGAAGCAAGACGTTCACTTAATCCATATGCACCAATATTTACAGATAAATCTTTTATCTCTCTTGCCAAATATTTAGCATCTTCTAAACTATTATTACTATAAAACTCTTCAAAAGTTTCAGGAGAGTTACTATATTTAGATTTAAACTCCTCTAATATTGAACGATAAAACAGAGCATCATCATCACAATTTCCAAGACCAACAAATATAGTCAATTCCTCTATATCTTCTGCTACTTTAACAGTTTCTATCGGAACAATTTTCTCTTCAATTATCGGTTTTTCACTTATATTAGGAGTTTCAACCACCTTTTCCACTTTTAACTCATCTATCTTTTTTATATTTTCATCATTGATTTTTTCAATTTTTGTTTCATAAATAGCTTTTATCTTTTCAATTTTATCTTGATTAGATATAACTAACTCCTCTAAATCGTTTTGATGATTAAGTAACAAATCGTTTAAACTATTCTCATTTTTTAAATTCATTGCACCTATTCTTCGATTATAACTATCTTCCACAGTTGCTATCTCTGTTTGATGTGTTGCATTTAATTGCATTATATGTTGCTCATTTGCTATTTTTAAAGCTTCTATCTGATTTTCAAGAGCTGTCAATTTCTCTAACTGTTCTACTGCAACATTATCAACAGTAGATATATTGATTTTTTTTAGATTAGAAACTTTTTTCAATAAAAAAAGTACTATTATAAATAATATCAATACAAATCCAACCAAAACAACTATAACTATTTGCAACTCTGTTGGTATCTTATTTATGTACTCTTCTACTCCCTGTTGAGCCTCTACTTTCTTTTCTTCTACCTCAGCAACTGGTTCAACTTCAACTACTGCCTTGACTTTGACAACTGCTACTTCTTTTTCACTATTATTTTGTTCTTCAACTGCCACAACATCTGTTGTTTCTTTAGTCTTATTTTCCTCTTTAATCTCTACAACAGCTGTTTCTAATTCGCTATTATTCTGCTCTTCAACCTCAATAACTGCTGTTTCTAATCTACTATTATTTACCTCTTGAACCTCAACAACTGCTGTTGCTAATGCAGGCTTATTATCCTCTATAACTTTATTCTCTTGTAAATTATCAATAACTATCTCTTCTACTACATCTTCACGAATAATAGGCTCAACCACCTCTTTATCTTCCATGATAGTTTTATTTTCTTCTTTTACATTTTTTTCTACAACTAACTCTTCAACAATCGGTGTAGGAATAACAGATAAAGCTTGATTTTTTACTTTTTGAACGACAATAGGTTCAGCTACTTTTTCTATAATTGGCTTCAAAACCTCTTCTATTTTTGGAGGAGTAGATTTAGCTTTTATCTCTTTTTGTTTTGGTTTTGGCTTTAGCTTTTTCATACTCTTATGTTGTATTGGCATCTTACCTTGAATCTTTTTGATATAAGCGTGAGGATATTTTTTTCTTATTGTGTCTACAATCTCTTGTAGCTCTTTTTGATTATCTCCAAATGGTTCAATAACATTCATATAGTAACGACCAACTTTAATAGCTTTTGCTTTAAAAAATAGTTTTTTTTGAAAATATATTATATTTTTTTGTGTTTCAATATATTTATTCAATTTAACTAACGATTTTTCTGCATCAATTTTATTATAAAAAGAGCCAACTCGAATACTACGGAAGTGAGAAGCACTTAAAACTGTTGTAAAGAAAACTAAAACTATGGCAATCGATAAATATCTCATTAAAATCCTTGAAAATTATTACTATATTATATATTTATTAACTATAAATATCTTGCATTGAAATCTTATTTTTACTCTCTTTCTTATATGTTATATAAGATTTTAAGAGAAACACTAAAATAATTATTGAGATAACTAACAATATCTCTAAAATATAATTTCCTAAAGTTGTAAGTATCCCATCACTTGATTCTTCCGTATCTTCTACTTTTAAAGTTCGCTCTTTAGGAATAGCTTTTATCTCTTCTATCTCTTTTTTATCACTACTAAATAGATTCAAAAATTTAGAAAATATTGATTCATCCTCTTTCTCTTCCATTTGAGGAAGATATTTTTGTTTATTTGGAATAACAGCAGGAATATCATCTTCATTAATTTTACCATTTTGTAAAATTTTATCAACTTTTTCTAATAATTCAGAATCATCAATCACATCCTCCTTTGGAGGAGGAGTAACTTCCTCTTTTTTACCATAATTAGCATATTCAGGTAGATACCTAATCTTTTTTGGATAAACATAAGAATATTTTGTACGTAAAATATCTAATATCTCTTGAACCACAGGCTTTTTCATCAAAGGTTCAATAACATTCAAATAATATTTTCCCCTTACAAGTAACTTTACTTCAAATTGATATTTATCTTGTAATGTATTTAACCTACTATTTGAATGAACAAAATCTTTCAGTTTTACTAACTCTTTTTCAGCATGTCGCTCGTTTAAAAAAGAACCAACTCGAATACTTCGAGCATAAGAAGCTTCTAAAACAGATGAAAAAAAGATTAAAAAAGCAAGTATCGGTACATATTTCATAAAAATCCTTAAAATAATAAAAATATGTTTATTATATAATGAAATATATTATATAGATGTTAATAGTTCTCTCTAGGAGTTAAAAAAAAATGAAGAATTTAGCAGATATTACTCCGTAGTAGATACGGAGTAATGAGATTAAGAATTTTTATTCCCACTCAATAGTAGCAGGTGGTTTTGAAGAGATGTCATAAACAACACGGTTAATTCCATCAACTTCATTAATAATTCTACGACTTATTCTCTCAAGTAAATCGTGAGGAAGATGTGCAAAAGTAGCTGTCATACCATCAACTGCTTCAACAACTCGTACTGCAACTGTGTTATCATAAGTACGATTATCGCCCATTACACCAACAGATTTTACATTTAAAAGAACTGCAAATGCTTGCCAAGTTTTTGCATAGTATCCACTTGCTTTTAACTCATCTAAAAGAATTACATCTGCTTCACGTAGGATAGTTAAATCTGGAACATTTACATCACCCATAATTCTTATCGCTAAACCTGGTCCAGGAAATGGATGACGGTTAATCATATCTGATGGAAGACCTAACTCCAAACCGATTTTACGAACCTCATCTTTAAACAATTCTCTTAACGGCTCGATTAACTCAAAATCCATCCAATCAGGTAAACCACCAACATTATGGTGTGATTTAATAACTTCAGATGGACCATTTACAGAGATAGACTCGATAACATCAGGATAAAGTGTACCTTGTGCTAAAAACTTGATACCATCGTGTTTTTTAGCTTCTTTTTCAAACTCTTCTATAAAAGTATGACCGATAATTTTACGTTTTTGTTCAGGGTCTGAGATACCTTCAAGTTTACCAAGAAAGTTATCAACAGCATCAACAGTAATAAGTGGAGTTTTTAAGTTGATTTTGAAAACCTCTTCAACTTGCTCACGTTCACCTTTACGTAAAAGTCCATTATCTACAAATACTGGAATAAGTTGGTCACCTATCGCTTCATAAAGCATAGCAGCAACAACAGAACTATCAACTCCACCACTTAAGCCACAAAGAACTTTTCCATCACCAACTTTTTCACGAATAGACTCTATCTGTTGTTTTAAGAAATGTTCCATCTTCCATTTTTCAGTAACACCACAGATATTTTTTGCAAAGTTACGAAGCATTAAGTAACCCTCTTCTGAGTGTTGTACTTCTGGATGGAACTGCATTGCATAGACACGTTTCTCTTCATTTGCAATAGCCGCATAAGGAGAGTTAGCAGATGTAGCGATAGGAGCAAAACCCTCTGGAAGAACATCTACTTTATCTGAGTGACTCATCCAAACAATACGATTATCATCACAATCAGCTAAAAGTGGAGATGCTGTTTCAAGTTTAAGTTCAGCTTTTCCATATTCGTGATGAGATGAACGTATAACACTTCCACCAAAATCAACAGCGATACGTTGCATACCATAACAGATACCAAGAACAGGAATACCCATAGCATAAACACCTTGGTCAACAGTGTAAGCATCTTCATTATAAACAGAAGATGGACCACCACTGAGGATAATACCTTGAGGATTTTTCGCTTTTATCTCATCTACTGAAGTGTGGTAAGGTAAAATCTCACAATAGATTTTATCTTCACGAAGACGACGAGCTATAAGTTGTGTGTATTGAGAACCGAAATCTAATACAATAATACTAACATTTTTCATTTAGAATACCTTTATAGGGGGAGTTAAGATTAAATAATTAATATTGAGAGGATACAATAAATTTAATTAAAATCGTTGTAAAATAGTGGTAGAAAAATTAAGACTCAGTTTATATGTTTCATTTTTATCCTCATTTGTATATATCTCTGCATCTATCATCTCACCCTCCATCTTAAAACCTGCATTTTGGTCTTCAACATAAGTTACATGTATCGTTCCTGATTTATTTGGAGGAGATATCAACTTATAGTATCCATTGACCTCATCATCGGGCATAACGAATGAAAATACTAAATACCCCTCATCAAGATACAATCGCTCTTCTCTAATAGCATAAGCACCCATCTCTATCTTATATAATCCCATATAGGGAGATGGTTGTGTTGGAGATACCATTCTCATTAGAGTAGATGTAGGTGGCACAATCTGAATAGAACGCTCTGCTGAATCAGCTGTAATAAGTGGGTAGATAATACAATCTACTGTTACATTTATTCTTCCTAATATTCTATATGCTAAAGGAGCTTGATTGACTGCTGTGTCATCTTCTGGTTCATCGTCATCATTATTTCTTCCATTATCAGGCATTGCAGCTTTAGAACTATCGGTTGAGCTATTATCATTACTGTTATCATCATCTCCGTTATCATTACTATTATCGTTTGAGCCATCATCCTCCTCTAAAAGATGTGGAACACACTCTCCCTCTTTACTCTTTAAAGGTTCTAATATCTTCTCTGTTGGTGCTTGATATGTATAATCATTCGTTCTATGGTCTCCACATCCTATAAATAATATAAAAATATAAAATATAGGTAAAAATTTAACTATCGCTAACATATTAATCCTTTAGTAACAATTTTTCTATATCGAACTCTATATTTTGAGGTTTTGTCATAGGTAAATACCTTTTTACAACATCTCCTCTAACATCTATCAAAAATTTACTAAAATTCCATTCTATAAAAGTTGTTCCTAAAAAAGAACCTTTTTCCTCTTTTAAAAATTTATATAAAGGGGAGGTATTTTCTCCATTAACATCTATTTTTGCAAATATATCAAAATGAATATCATAATTTTCCTGACAAAAAAGTTTTATCTTTGCATCACTCTCTGGTTCCTGTTTTAAAAATTGATTAGATGGAAAAGCAAGTATCATAAAACCTTTCTCTTTATATTTTTGATACAATTTTTCAAGTTCTTTATATTGAGGAGTAAATCCACATCTACTTGCAACATTTACGATAAGAAGAACTTTATTTTTATATCTGCTAAGAGAAATCTCTTCCCCATCTATTGTTTTAACTTTAAAATCATAAATATTTAAATTTGACATCTTTATCTCCTTTATTCTAAGTTTATAGTTTCTATCTCTTTAACAGATAATCCTGTAATTAAAGATATAGTTTTTATATCTAAACCCTGTTCTAATGAAACTCTAGCTATCTCAAACTGTTTCTTTTGTTCTCCAGCCTCACGACCCTCTT
>Ga0256827_10001654_pt1 | contig 14319 bp, 13 predicted proteins | sample CV84metaG_FD_185977 | JGI IMG/M metagenome (GOLD analysis project Ga0256827, IMG submission 185977) | Hydrothermal vent microbial communities from East Pacific Rise, Pacific Ocean - CV84 | ecosystem: Environmental > Aquatic > Marine > Hydrothermal vents | place: Pacific Ocean: East Pacific Rise... | reverse complement strand
GTAATCCAATTAAATGCAAACCCTTTTCAAAGTAAAATTTTATTTCAATCAAAATATAAAGAATTAGATTTTAAAACAATAGATAAACTATCCAAAGTAAATGTTGATTTTGAAAAATTCATATTAAATGTAGAAAAAATATTAACAGCAGAAGAAAAATATCTTGAATCATCAGAAAAAGAATTAACTGAATTTTGTGATAGATATTTAACAGAAGATAGTGACATAGAAAAATATTGTAAAAGTAAAAATATACCTATGGACTTAGACTAAAAAGAAGGTAACAAATGATAACTTACAATCCAAACTATTTAGATAATACAGATATATTTACACAAAAAGAGATAGGACTTTTGGAAGAGTTAAATCAAAAAGTTTCATTAGAAAAGTTTTTACACAATAAAAGCTATATAGATAAATTTGGATTAGATTTCATCCATACATCTGCACTTATAGAAGGTAATACTTATGATAAGCTAGATACACAGACTTTAATAGAATATGGAAGAACAGCAGGTGGTAAAAAATATAGTGATGCAAAAATGATTTTAAATCTTAGAGATGCTTATGAAATGTTTATAACTAAAGATTTGAAACCCTCAAAACAAACTTTAAAAGATTTACACTATATTTTATCTGCTGAAATGGTAGCTGAAAATAAAAGAGCCGTTCCAAGAGATGGTGAAGTTATGATTACGGGGTGTAACTACATACCATTAGCTACTAAAGAAAAGTTAGAAGATGAGCTTAATTATCTATTTAAAGTAAGTGATACAATCGAAAATCCATTTAACAAAGCGTTATATATACACAATAATTTAGCATACCTTCAATATTTTACAGATTGCAATAAAAGAACTGCTAGATTAATGTTAAATGTAGTATTGAAAGATACATTAAATATGATATATATTCCAGATGAAGAGAGTGTAAAAGAGTATTTGAAATCTACTGTAACTTATTATGAAACTGGTAACTATGCTCTATTTAAAAAATATTTTATCAATAGCTATAAAAAAGTAATTGAGATGATAATTGAAATTGAAAAGTCAAGAGAAAATGAGACTAGCTTTAGGAAATATTGAACAAATATTTTTCCATCACTGAAAAAATTATTTTGTTCATGATAGCCGTTAATCCCTTAACTTTTGAAATGGATGCATCTAAAGATTTTTACACATTATTAAATTAGGCTATAATACGATTAATTATATTGTATTTCCAAGGATTCACCATCAAAGCATTTGAAAAACTAAACTTACACCCAGATATTTTAAAAGCCATTGCACATTTCAAATATGAAAATGCTACAGCTATTCAAAACAAAGTTATACCTGTAGCCATGAGGGGTGTAGATGTTTTAGGTGCATCAAAATCTGGTACAGGGAAGACGGCAGCATATACCCTTCCACTTCTAAATAAACTTCAAAAAGTAGTTAAAAAAGAGCAAAAAGTTATTAGAGCTTTGATTATTGTACCTACTATTGAACTTGTCGATCAAGTTTCACGTTCTCTTAATGATTTTGGAAAATACTTAGATATAAACAATGTAAAAATTCAGGGGGGTATTCCTAAAAGTTCTCAGCTTGAACGTCTTAAGAAAGGTACAGATATTATTGTAGCAACTCCAGGGCGTTTACAATCTCTAATTGCAGATAAAAAAATAAACCTCGAACATGTCAATAGTGTAATTTTAGATGAAGCTGATACAATGCTTGATCTTGGTTTTCTTGATGAGATCAAAGCCATTTTGAACTACTGTGGTAAGCCAAGACAAACACTAATGTTTTCTGCAACCATTTCACAAAACATAAAAAAACTAGCCAAAGAATTTCTTATTGATCCTGCTATTGTTGAAGTTAGTCAAAGAAGAGATATTGTCGATTTTATTGTTCATCAAGCTTATAAGGTAGATAAAGCTAGAAAAGCCGAACTTGTAGCTAAACTTATAGAAGATAAAAATTTAAATCAAGTTCTTCTTTTTGCCTCTTCTAAAGAGCAAGCCAATAAAATTTACGAATACCTAAAAAGTAAAAAAATTAGAACTTCCATCATTCATGGTGATTTAAACAGAGGAGCTAGAGCAAAATCTTTAGCTCTTTTAAAAAGTGGAAAGACACAAGTACTTGTAGCTACAGATATTGCTGCTAGAGGCATTGATATTCCTCAACTTGAAATGGTCATAAATTATGATCTTCCAGAAAATACTGATGACTTTACTCACAGAGTAGGAAGAACTGGTAGAGCGGGTCATAAAGGTCAAGTTATATCATTTTTAACCACTTTGGATTACAATACTTTTTCAAAAATAGAGAGGCATTTAAAACTCAATATCAAAAGAGGTATTTACCAAGGTTTTGAATTGACAGACAAACAGCCAAGACAGAAACAACCAAAGAAAAAATCTCTCATAGAGCGTAAAGGTGGGTACGATTTTCATAAAAAAAGAATGGAAAAGCGAAAAAGAGCAACACAAAGAGATAGTAATAAAAGAAATGATAAGAAAAAAAGATAATTAAATCTTTTTAAACCTTACCAAAAGTGGATTATGGTCAGATAGTTTATGCTCTTTTATTACTCTGAAATCAAGTAGTTCTATACCTCTATAAAATATAAAATCTAGTTGGTTTCCCATGAAAGATTTGACTCGGTCTATTTTGGTAAAAGGAACAGCATTTAGTCCTAGTTTCTCTTTAATATCGTTAAGACGATTCATGCGATTTTTGTTCCAGCTATTGAAATCTCCTGCAATAATCATAGGACCTTTATGTCTGCTCATTAATTCTAAAAACATTTCAAGCTCTTGGTGATAATGTCTATTTTCACGAAAATTAATGGCATGAACATTAAGTATAAGAAGTTCTACTCCATCTTTAAAAGTATATAAACTAAGAAGAAAACTTTTATGTGATCCCATAAATATTTCTCTTCCTTGTGAAAGATAAGCCTGTGCCTTTTTAGATTCTGTTTTACTTGCCGTAAGTACACCATAAAATTCATTCATTAATTCTAAATTTGCAGCAGCATCATAAGTCAGTTCTGGGAAAATACAACTTGTATTGTCTCTAAAATGTGCTTCCTGAAAAAGTAAAATATCTATTTTTTCATTTTCAATAAGCTCTTTAAGATAAGGTTTGAACCTTTTTATTTTACGATTGTTTTTATGTACATTCCAACATAATAGAGCAAAAGTTTCAGGCATAAAAGAGTTACAGTCAGAGTTACAAGAACGATGATGAAGAATAGAAGGAATAAACATTAGAGTAAAGGTGCGAATACTTTCATAATATTTTCAACTGCTTCACGAACTTTAGTAGGTTTTTTCATACCTCTAGTAGAACTCTGCATCAGCCTCTCCATCCATGCTTCAATACTCTCTATAAATTTAGGTGAATAGACAAATGTAACCACTTCATAGTTTAGAAAAAGACTGCGATTATCAAGATTTACTGAACCTACCATACCACCAAGGTCATCAAATAAAATAGCTTTTGCATGAAGCATTTCACCTTCGTAAAGTACCACATCAACACCTGATTCATCAAGTTCACGCATATAGGGACTTCTTCCAATATCGGCAATAAAATGGTCAGAGTTTTTAGGGGTGATGAGCTTTACATCAACACCTTTATGATGTGCAATAATCAAAGCCTGTACCATGTTTTCATCCGGTACAAAGTAAGGAGTAACTATCCAAATACGTTTTTTTGCACTGTATATAGCATTTAAAAGTGTCTCATAGAGTGCATCTCTTGGAATGTCTGGACCAGAAGGAACCACTTGCACAATGCTGTCTCCATCATACACTTCACTCATTTTTAAGTCATTCTTTTTCTCTTCTTTGGTAGCATAAACCCAGTCATTATGAAAAATAGAATAAAAGTTATGCACAGCCGGACCTTTTAGATAGTAAAGCATATCTTCCCATCTTTTAGTACCATCTGATTCTCCCATGTATTCATTGCTTAAATTCATACCACCACTTAAAAGTGTGGTTTGATCAAAAAGATATATCTTACGGTGATTCCTCAAATTTATATAGTTCTGAAATGGTCTTTTTAGCATAGGAACAAAAAATGCGACTTCTCCACCAGCATCTTTTAACGCCTTAAAGCAGTTTTGATTAAAATAGACTCCAAGTGAACCAACAATATCCATGAGTATTCTTACTCTTACACCCTCCTCTGCCCTCATTGTCATAGCTTCCAATAGTGCCTTAGTCATTTTATCAGACTCAAAAACATAAGTACAAATGTCAATACTCTGCTTTGCATTTTTAATCTCTTGCAGCATTCGAGTATAGGCTTCCGTATCATTTGTGATGAGTTCATATATATTACCCCTTGTTGCAGGAGGAATACCATTTTTTTTCAGTATGTTTTGAAAGCCATTGTTTGAATCACTCATAATATATGGATTGTGTTGATTTAGTTCATGAAACTTCACATACTCTTTTCTGTTTTTCTTCTCACGTTTGCGTATGCCAATAAGAAAATAGAGAGGAACTGCAAGGTATGGTACAAAAATTACAGTAAGCATCCATGAGAGCATACTTGTAGGAGAACGTTTCTGATAAAGTAAATGACTTAATGCCGTAAAAACAAGCATACCCCCTAACAATATAAACAGATAGGTAAGTAAAATGTTTGAAGTTGTAAATTCCACAAATGACCTTTAAGATAAAGAATATGCCATTATATCATGAATATACAAATGAATTTAACGCTATAATGTTTTTATGAAAATGAACTTCAACATTGAAAATTTTAGTCTTGTTCTTTCAGGTGGTGGTGCTTTGGGTATTGCACATTTGGGAGTATTGCATGATCTTGAGGAACTGAACATACTCCCAAAAGAGATAATTGGTACAAGCATGGGTGGGATAATTGGTGCATGTATTGCTATAGGTATGAGAGAGAAAGAGATATATGGAGAGATGGAAAAGTTTTCCAATCTCTTCAACTGGATAAAATTCTCCTTCTCTGGTAATGCAGTAGTTGATAACGATAAAATTTCCAATATTTTTGAGAATATTTTTAAAAATAGAAAGATGAAAGATACACTTATACCTCTTAAATTAATATCTACAAACTTATATAGTGGAGACAAAAGAACATTTACAGCTTTAGATGATGTCTATCTTAAAGATGCTTTACTCTCAACTATGGCAATTCCTGGGGTATTTGATGAACATATCATTAATGGTGAAACTTATGGTGATGGTTTTCTTTGTGAAAACCTTGGTGTCAATGAAGCCTCTTTTAATGATATTTTAGCCGTAGATGTCATGGGGAAAAACTCTTTTGAGAAATCTATGCCTAACAATTTTTTTAAAACAGCAAATGTTTTGGAAATGTTTGAAAAGTCAATACGACTGCTAATTTATAACCAAACTAAAACAAATGTAAAAAATATAGATAAGAATATTTACCTTGTTGAACCTGTAACAAAAGATTATAAAACATTCCAGTTTCATAAATATAAAGAGATACGTGTTTTAGGGTTGGGTTTGCTATGAATGAGCATATTTACCCTAAATTTTTAGTATTTTTACAATTTGGAATTATTGCTATTATGGTACTTTTTTCTCATGGAGTATTAAGTTCAATAGTAGCTGTTTCGATTTTTATTGTAGGTTTACTTATTGGCTTGTGGGCTATAAATCATAACAAAAGAGGCAACTTTAACATACAACCAAAACTTAAAGAGGGTTGCAAACTTGTAACAACGGGAGCGTATAACTACATACGTCACCCTATGTACACTTCAGTTATTATTATGATGTTTGCTGTACTTGTTTCTACTCCTACACTTTTAGAATTATCTTTCTTTACTATGCTCATAATGGTGCTTGTTTTAAAAGCAAAAAGAGAAGAGAGACTATGGAGTAGGCATGATGAAGAGTACATCTCATATAAAAAAAGAACAAAACTTTTCATACCATATATTTTATAATATTAAGGATAGATACAGATGATAGAAAATGGACTTATATACCTTTTATTACTCACCATAATTATTTCTTTGATTGTATATACTGAAAAAAAGACCCAAGCAAAAATATTTGAGTATTTACCCAGTATTGTTATTATTTACTTTGTTGTTATGCTCTTTTCAACCTTTGGTTTATGGCAAAAATCTGAGTCTGTTACAGCTACATATAAAGCAGTTAAATCAAATTTACTCCCTGCTATGATCTTTCTAATGCTACTCTCTGCAGATATGAGAGAGATCTTTAAACTAGGTAAAAAGATGTTATTGACTTTCTTCTTGGCATCTTTTAGTATTGCCCTAGGTTTTATAGGTATGTTTACTCTTTTCCACACTTACTTTGGCGAAGAATCATGGAAACCTTTTGCAGCACTATCTGGTTCGTGGATGGGTGGTACTGCCAATATGGTAGCAATACAAGGGGCATTAAACTTACCTGACTCAGCAATGGGATACACTCTACTCATAGACTCCATAGATTATGCTATCTGGGTCATGCTACTACTAGCACTTGTACCACTTGCCAAAAAATTTAACCTTTGGAGTAAAGCAGATACGTCACTCATAGATGAAGTTGGGAAAAGACTCGCACAGAAAGAGGAAGTTAAAAAGCCTATTGGCATTATATCTATCAGCATACTTATAGTGGTATCTGCATTTGTTTCCCTATTTGCACAATATGCAGGTGCTTTTCTTCCAACAACATCATTTTTAACTCTAACAACTTGGATAGTAATTATTGCAACACTTGCAGGGATTATTTTTGCTATGACACCGTTGGCAAGACAGTCTGGTGCATCTACTTTGGCAAATATGATGCTCTACCTTATTGTTGCACTTATCGCTTCAAGGGCTAACTTTGCTGAATTAACTGAAGCACCACTCTATATATTTGCTGGTTTTGTCATTATTGCTATACATGTTGTAATCATGGTTATATTCGCAAAACTATTTAAACTTGATCTCTTCTCTCTTGGTGTTGCATCACTAGCAAATATAGGTGGTGTAGCTTCTGCTCCTATTTTAGCTTCAGCCTACTCTAAAGCACTTATTCCCATAGGTATATTGATGGCAATGATGGGTTATATTGTTGGAACATTTGGTGGTTTAATGGTTGGGAAATTTTTGGAAATTATTGCGGGGTAAAAGAATATAAAAATCAAAATGCACTGTGGTGTTTAGGTTCATATAAAATTTATGGAGTAGGGATTTCAATCCCGTTTTTACGGGACTAAAGTCCCTACTCCATTAGACTTTATCTGTATCTTCTTGACTCTGTGCGTGGTCTGCTTCTACTGTATGATCTATTTCTACTGCTAGATCTTCTCTCTCTTGAATAGTTACTACTACGTCTGTAGTTATTATTTCTATCATATCTACTGTTTCTATCGTATCTGTTATTATGATTTTTATTATATCTATGACGATTATTGTACTGGTTTCTATTCTGATAATAACCATATCTACCAGCCTGAGCTCTGTACCTGCGACCATTATAATATCTGTAACCATTGTTATAATAGTGTCCAGATCTGTATCTATGCCCATGATAGTGGTAGTATCCACCTCGGTAGTATCCACCATACATATATCTTCCACCATAATAGTAGTATGGTCTGTTATAGTAGTGTGGGTAGCTGTAGGATGATAGTGCCATTCCAGTAGCAGCTCCAATTGCAACTCCCGAAGCCAAAGCCTGCTCTTCAGGAGTACAACCAGTAAATAGAAGGGTTGAAGCAACAACCCCAATCATTCCAATATTTCTAATTTTATCTCTTAACATCATAAAACCCCTTCAAGCTTTTATTTAGTATATTATACAAGAAAAGTGAAGGGATTGTGTTTATCTATTATGAAATAATTACTTCAATTTCTCCATTTACAACATTAAAGCTTACAGATGAACCTTCAACTACTCTATCTTCAAGTATTAACTCTGCCAATCTATCTTCAACTACTTCATATAAAGCTCTTTTAAGAGGTCTAGCACCATATACTGGATCAAAACCTGCTTCTGCAATATACGCTTTAGCATTTTGAGTAAGTGTAATAGTTATGTCACGCTCTGCTAATTTAGCTTGAATATCTTGGAACATAATATCAACGATCTTTGTAATTGCTTCAAGATCAAGTGGATTAAAGATAACCTGATCATCTAGTCTATTAAGAAACTCTGGTTTAAAATTACGTTTAAGTTCATCATTAACAGCAACTCTACGCTCTTCTTTGTCCGTAATAGTCATAATCTTATCTGATGCTATATTGGATGTCATAATAATAATAGTATTTTTAAAATCTACCGTTACACCTTTATTGTCAGTTAGGCGACCATCATCAAGTACTTGCAATAGTGTATTAAATACATCGGGGTGTGCCTTTTCTATTTCATCAAAAAGTACTACAGAATATGGTTTTCTTCTTACAGCTTCTGTAAGTTGTCCACCCTCATCATAACCAACATACCCCGGAGGAGCTCCAACCAAACGACTAGCTGCATGCTTCTCCATGTATTCAGACATATCTATACGTATTAGAGCTTTTTCTGAATCAAAAAGGAACTTTGCAAGTGTTTTTGCAACCTGTGTTTTACCAACACCTGTAGGTCCTAAGAACATAAAAGAACCTATTGGTCTGTTTAAGTCAGAAAGACCTGCTTTATTACGCTTAATAGCTCTTGCCACCGCTTTAAGTGCTTCATCCTGTCCTACTACTTCCTCTTTTAATATGCTTTCTATTGCAAGTATCTTCTCTTTTTCACCCTGCATCATTTTAGATACAGAAATTCCAGTCCAACGACTTACAATTCCTGCAATCATCTCTTCATCAACAGAGTTTTTAAGAAGTGTGCCTTCTGACATCATCTGTACCCATCTATCTTCAAGTGACTTAAGTTGTCCTTGTTGAGCAGGTATCTGCCCATACTCTATCTCTGCTGCTTTATTGAAGTCACCATCACGCTTAACCTGCTCTGCTTGATTTTTAAGTGACTCAATGGTAGATTTTATCTCTGCTATCTGATTAAAGACTTCCTTTTCATTATCAAATTGGCTCTGAAGAGAGACACGATTCTCTTCTAAGTCTGCCAACTCTTTTTCTATCTCTTCAAGACGTGAATCATTTTTAGTTCCCTCTTCCATTTTGAGTGCTTCTTTCTCAACTTGAAGTGTAGAAATTTCACGTTTCGCTTTTGAAAGATCTGTAGGTTCAGACTCTATCTGCATTTTCAACTCTGCTGCTGCTTCATCTATGAGGTCAATAGCTTTATCTGGTAAAAATCTGTCCGTAATGTATCTGTCTGACAACTTTGCTGCCGATACCAATGCTGCATCAGTAATGGTCACATTGTGGTGTGCTTCAAGTCTATCTTTAATTCCTCTGAGTATTTGTAAAGCCTCGTTAATACTTGGCTCTTCAACTTTTACTGGTTGAAAACGTCTTTGAAGTGCTGTATCTTTTTCAAAATACTTTCTATACTCTTTAAGTGTAGTTGCACCAATAGTATGAAGTTCACCACGTGCAAGTGCTGGTTTAAGAATGTTTGCTGCATCCATACCACCTTCACCTGCTCCAGCACCTACGATAGTGTGAATTTCATCTATGAACAGAATAATATTGGCAGACTCTTTCACTTCATCAATAACTGCTTTAAGACGATCTTCAAACTCACCTCTGTACTTTGCTCCTGCTATGAGTCTAGACATATCCAATGATATGACACGCATATTTTGAAGACTCAATGGCACTTCTTTGTTTACAATACGTTGTGCAAGACCCTCTACAATGGCTGTTTTACCAGTTCCTGGTTCACCTATGAGAATAGGATTGTTTTTAGTTTTACGTATAAGAATTTGCATCATACGCTGAACCTCTTCATCTCTACCTATGACTGGATCTAGCTCGCCATCTAAAGCTTTTTGATTTAAATCTATACCATATTGATCTAATGCTTCGAGTGTTTCATCTCCACTTTGAGAGTCTATCTGCTTACCACCACGAATACTCTCTAAGGTTTTTTCATATTCACTAATATCGACATATTTACCGATAGTATCAGTTATGAAGCTCTCTCCACTATTTGCCATAAGCCATGCATCTACAGCAAGATACTGGTCTCCATTTGCTGTCATTACACCCTCTGCATTTTGCAGTGAACGTACCAAATTTTGAGAAAGTTTAATACTCTCTTTTGTTACAGATGAAACAGAAGGAAGCTTGTTTGCCAAACTTTTTGCATCTAATTCAATGGCAGCTTTATCAGCATTCATCTTATTGAGTGCTTGATGCAATATAGAACCACTGTTAGTTAACAATGCCCAAACTAAGTGAATAGGGTCAACTTCTTGATTTTTATTATGTAGTGCAAGTGATACTCCAGACTCTATAGTACCTTGCATTTGGTTAGTTAATTTTTCTAATATACTCATGAAAAACTCCTTAAAATTATTTAAATATGAGTTATTATACAACTTTAGTCACTTTGTGTCAAGTTTCTTTAAATATTTTATGTAGATTTTAAATTTATTTTCTTATTTAACTTGTATTTAACTAACTTGACTATAGTTTATAAACCTGAAATTCATTTCGGAAAAAGCAACCTCTTATAGATATTTAAATAAAATATTAAACTAATTTTTACGGAGATATATCACTTATGATCAAAAAAAGTAAAAAAGTTATTTTAGCTGGATTAATTTCCACTGTAACTGCTGCCTATCTTTTTGGTTCTTTTGCTCAAGCGAAAGATACAAATACAAGCAAAACCTTTGCTCCATCAACAGCAAAGCAGAAACTAGAAGCATACATTAAATTTACTCAAATACTAAATGTAATCGAAAATGAGTATGTTGATGACATAAATACTACAGAGCTTATAGACAAAGCACTTAAAGGACTTATGACAAACCTTGATGCACACTCTACCTTTATGGACACAAAGTCATACAAAGATTTATCTGTTCAGACAAAAGGTGAGTTTGGTGGGCTTGGAATTTCTGTAGGAATGAGAGATAATGTACTAACCGTTATTGCCCCACTCGATGGTACTCCAGCATTTAGAGCAGGAATTAAGTCTGGTGATATTATTTTAAAAATTGATGATAAAGCCACTCTAGGTATGACTATTGATGATTCAGTAAAAATAATGCGTGGTAAACCTAAAACCGATATTGTACTTACAATTATTAGGAAAAGTGAGTCTAAACCTCTTGAGATAAAAATTACCCGAGATATTATACAAATTCAATCTGTTTATGGAAAACGTATTGAAAATTATGATGGTTCACTCTATGTTCATGTTACTTCATTTGACCAGAAAGTAGTTGAAGGAGTTAAAAAAGCTATTGCAGAGCATAACAATACAAAAGGAATTGTATTGGATCTTAGAAATAATCCTGGTGGTCTTCTTGATCAAGCTATTGGTCTTGTTGATCTTTTTGTAGATAAAGGTGTAATAGTAAGTCAAAAAGGTAAAAGTAAACTTGAAAATACTAAATACAAAGCTACTAAAAAGAATTCTGACCTAAATACACCTATTGTTGTTCTCGTAAACGGAGGGTCAGCTTCAGCTTCTGAAATTGTTGCAGGAGCTCTTCAAGACTTTAATCGTTCCATAATTGTTGGTGAAAAAACTTTTGGAAAAGGTTCTGTGCAAATTGTTATGCCTATTGGAAAGAGTGAAGCACTAAAACTTACAGTTGCAAGATACTACCTTCCAAGTGGAAGAACTATTCAGGCAGAAGGAGTAACGCCAGATATTCCTGTACATTTTGCAAAAGTTGAATACCTTGATGATACTATTTCATTAAAAGAGAAAGATCTTAAGAAACATCTTGAGCGTGAACTTGAAAAAATAGATGCAAACAAAACAAAAGCTGTTAAAGTAAAGAATGTTGATTCTAACACTTCAGAGAGTAATAGTACGAAAATTGACAAAACTATAATAACAGAAGAGATGCTTAAAAAAGACAACCAACTTAAAAGTGCAGTTGATATTCTTAAAGCACTTATTATTACAAACAAAGGAAAAAACTAATGGCTACAAAACAAGAATTGGTTTATGAAGGTAAAGCAAAGAAAATATGGACAACAGAAGATGCTAACCTTTATATTTCAGAATTTAAAGATGATCTGACTGCATTTAATGGAGAAAAAAAATCAAGTGAGGCTGGAAAAGGTGCTTTAAATAATGAAATTTCTACAGAACTTTTTAAATATTTGAATGAAAAGGGTATTCCTACACACTTTGTTGAAATGTTAGATGCTAACCACATGCTTCACAAAAAAGCTGAAGTTATTTACATAGAAGTAATTGTAAGAAATATTGCAACTGGATCTTTGAGTAGAAATCTTGGTATTGAAGATAAAACTATTTTACCATTTACTCTTGTAGAGTTTGACTATAAAAATGATGAGTTGGGTGATCCTAAACTGAATGACCAGCACTGTCTTATTCTTAACCTTGTTAAGGATACAGACGAACTTGACTATATTAGATATATGGCTAGACGTATAAACACTATTTTGAGAGACTTTTACGCTGAACTTGATATTACAGTAGTAGATTTCAAATTAGAATTTGGTAGAGATATTAATGGTAATATTATACTAATTGATGAACTATCTCCAGATAACTTTAGACTTTGGGATACAAAGACAAATGAAAAACTGGATAAAGATAGATTTAGAGAGGGTCTTGGTGGACTTACAGAAGCATACAAACTTGTATTAGATAGAATAAAAAACAGATAAAAAGGAAGAAACATGACAGCAGTAATAAACGTATTTTTAAAAGAGGGTGTACTTGATCCTCAAGGTAAAGCAGCTCACCATGCATTAGATTCTCTTGGTTTTGATGGCATAAATGATGTTCGTATCGGTAAACAAATTATTATTAAACTCGATACAGATGATAAAGCAACAGCTGAAGCAGAAGTAAAAGAGATGTGTGAGACACTTCTTGCAAATACAGTTATTGAAGATTATACTATAGAGATAAACTAATATGCAAAAAACATTAAAAGTAGCAGTATTACGATTTCCAGGGACGAACTGTGAGTTTGATACCCAGTATGCATTTGAAAAACTAGGTCATACAACTGAACTTGTATGGCATGAGAATGAGAGTTTACCAGCAGATATTGACCTTGTTGTTGTACCTGGTGGTTTCTCTTATGGTGATTACCTGCGTTCAGGATCTATTGCAAGATTTTCTCCTGTAATGAAAGCTGTCATAACGTATGCCAATAACGGTGGTAAAGTACTTGGTATTTGTAATGGATTTCAAATTCTTACAGAAGCAGGTTTGCTTCCCGGTGCATTGAAACGCAATAATAATCTTCACTTTATATCTAAATATCAAAACCTTTGTGTTATAAACAATGACAATGCATTTTTAAACAAGTGTAAAAAGGGTGAAGTGCTTAATATTCCTATTGCTCATGCTGATGGAAATTACTATATTGATAATGAAGAGTTTAAAAAGCTTGAAGAGAACGAACAAATACTTCTTCGTTACTCAGACAAAAATGGTGAGACTGTTGTTGTAAATGGTTCAGTTACCTCTATTGCTGGTGTATGTAATGAAAATAAAAATGTTTTTGGTCTTATGCCACACCCTGAGCGTGCTTTAGAGCTTATTTTAGGATCTGAAGATGGCATTCGTATGCTTAAAGGTTTTGAAGCTTAATGGCAACAATTCGCTCTTCCTTGCTTTTTATAGGCTTGTTTCTACTCATATTTACAAGCCAAATGACTGCTCAGAGTGAATATAAATACTCTTATGTACCTAAAAAAGTATATGAGAACCAAGTTTTTCCAGTTACTGTTATATGTTTATCTGAATGTAGTGAAAAAGTACCAAAATTTTCTTTTGATTCTATTAGTGACATTCAACCCTTCTCCGATAAGCCATTGGTAATTCACAATGGTGATGATAGTTTTTATACCTTTTATTTTAAAGCTTTTGGCGTAGATATGCGTATTCCAAGGCTTTTTATAAACTCTGACAATACAGATATGTCACTTGATCCTCAAACTGTCACTTTGGGTTCACTTAAAATTAGAGATGATTTTTGTGGTGTGCTTGCAGCCGATATGAAAATTAAAAATTCTCAAGTCTCAAACTATGATGAGAAAAACCACTTAGTTACTCTTTCCATAGAAGCATTTGAATCAAACCTTGAAGATATGTATTTGAATAATGTAATTGAGTCTGGCATAGAGCATTTAAAGAGAGAGAATGCAAAAGTTGAATCTGAATTTTACTTTGTTCTCCCTACTTCTGTAAAAGATATAAAGTTTACCTATTTCAACACAATTAAAAAGCAATAT
>Ga0256827_10001653_pt1 | contig 14328 bp, 13 predicted proteins | sample CV84metaG_FD_185977 | JGI IMG/M metagenome (GOLD analysis project Ga0256827, IMG submission 185977) | Hydrothermal vent microbial communities from East Pacific Rise, Pacific Ocean - CV84 | ecosystem: Environmental > Aquatic > Marine > Hydrothermal vents | place: Pacific Ocean: East Pacific Rise... | reverse complement strand
ACATAATTTTTTTATTTTTTGCAAAAGTAATTGTTATTTTTAATAAAAAAACATATATAGTAATTTTTTTTATTAAAAAATTTTTATCATTTTTGATTTTTGTTTTATTTTTTTTCTTATCTTTGTACTGTAATTAAAAATAATAAAAAATATAAAGATATGTCAAAAAATATGTTTGCCACAATGGCTAAAAAAGCAAAAACAAAAAAATCTAAAAAATCTGATAAACCTGTTATTAATATTAAAGGTGATGAGTTTGATGCAAATTTAAAAGCATTTGTTGACCTAAAAAAACAACTTGATAATATTAAAACTAAATTTTCATTGGTTCAAGGATATTTGAAAGAAACTACAATGGATAAATGGTATAAATTGTATGATACAAATAGATCATATCCTGGTTCTGCACTTGTAACATCTGATTCTGAATCTTCTTTTTTGTTTGCTCCAAGTGATAAATATTTATCAATTGATGATGAAAGAGCAGATGAATTAATTGATAAATATGGTGAAGATATTATAACAGAAAAAGTTAAATTCTCATTTAATCCAAATTTACTTGAAAAATATGCAGAAGTATTAACTGATTTAATTCAAAATTCAGATGATATTGATGAAGATGATAAAGTTAATTTAATTGTACCAGAAAAATCAGTTAGTGTATCAAAAGGTGCAATTGAAAAAGCATTTACAATAGGTGGTGGAAAAATTGATGAATTTTTAGATGATATTCAACCAGTTTTTAGTTTGAGAACACCTAAATTAAAAGGGTAATGTTAAATTTTAGAAAGTGGGGGTTATTTCCCACTTTCATTTTTATAACTTTTTTTTAAATCAATAGTTTTTGTATCATCATAATTATCAACACTTTCCCAATATCCTTCTGTAGAATTCCATTTTATTGTTCCAATATCTGTATTCTTTATTATAGGTTTATGTTCTGATATTTTATCAATACGTTTTAATTCTTTATAAGCATCAAAATCATTAACTTTAAATGTTTTTACAAATGTTTTCCTATTACCAATCCATACATATTTATCAGCATTTGGATTAATAGTAAATAATATTTTTATTCTTTTTAAACCCCATTGAGAATTAACAGCTCTCCATGTATAATTTATTTCATGGTTTAAAATAAGAAAACCATCTACCCCAGTTTTATTATTGAAAAAATATATACCAAATATATCAGTCATAATATTATTAATTTCACTAAATTTATTTAACATATAATTAATTCTATCATTATAAAATTTCTTTATATCTTCAACTATTGGATTATCATCTTTTCTAAAAAATTTAGATAATTTTTCACCTTTATCTAAATTAAAATTATTTAGTAAAAAAGAAACATCAATATCTGGATTCATTTCATGATATAATGTAACTAATTTTTTTAAACCTGGTTTAGTTGCTATTTTTAATTGTTCAGCCATCATTAATGTTTTTGGTTTTATATCATCTTTATAAAAGAGACTTCTCATATTATATTTTTTTACTTCTATTTTTTTACCGATATGTTCGCCTTCTTTTATAATTAAATCATATTTATTTAATGGTGTATTTATATTATTAATTTGAAATAAATCTTGATATCTATTTAATGTATCTAAATCAGTTTTTAATATATCTGTTAAAAATGCTTTTTGTTTATTACCATTAATAACTTTAACAATATCACTTTTTATTTTTGTGTTTTTTAATGACCAACCAAATTTATCAGATATTGTTTGTTCTGCATTATATCCAAATGTGTGTCTTTGATTAATATTTATTCTAACTGATGTTACATTTGTATTTTTTTTAATAACTATAAAATGAACTTTATTATTATAAGTTAATTGATCATTAAATTTAGTTTCATCATATGGTATAGATACAATTGATGGATTATCTTCTTGAAAATTATAAGATACTATTTTATAAAAGAAATAATTTTCATTATCAAAATCTTTATTTTCTAGTAAATAATTTCTTTTATTTGATATTTCATTATCTAAATAGGTAGAACCTGTTAAAAATGTAACTCTATTTGTATTAGGTTGATATTCATCAAAATTTATTCTTTTTAATATTATATACTTATTTAAAGTAAAATAATATATAAATGGTAACATTTTACGACCTTTGTCATTAAATTCTAAATTTAAATCTTTTTTACCATGTGTTAATACAGTTTCATTTATAAAATTATAATAATTATACATTTAATATTTTTTTTTCAATTATATTATATATATTAAAAATATTTTTTCAATCTATCATCATATTCATATTTTTGATTATTTCTTAATTCATATGTTTTAATTAAATGAACTAATTTTTTTATTTTTGGGTAATCTTTCCATATCAATAATATTTTTTGTTGACCAATTTCTCTATGTTTATCTAAAATATGATAAATATCATTATCTTTTAATAAATAATAATATATTTTTCTTGCTGAATAAGATGATTGTTCATCTGATATAATAAATCCATTATATTTAATAAAAGATTTATATATTTTATAACCAAGACCAATTCCTCTTAATTTTTCACTTATTGATTTTGAATGAAACCTTTTTCTAATATGACCAAAATATTTTTTATATTGATTTTTTTCTAATCCAAAAAATCCATGTGATATTAAATCATATTTAATTATAGATTTATTTAATTCATCATTTTTAAAAATTATATTATATTCAGTAAAATATTCACCTTCAAATTTTTGAAAAGTTATATCATTATATGTTATCTGTTTTAATTTATTTTTTATTTTATTTATTTCTAATAATTGATAATCCGTATATTCTTTTCCTTTTACTTTTTGATTTATGAAATATATATTAGGCTTATTATCTTTTAATTTTTTTAAAAATTTATCATGATTTTTTGTTAAATATAAATATCTATCATAAGCTATAATATAATATTTATTAGATATTAAATTTATTATTTTATTTAAAAGTTCATTTTTTTTAAATAAAATAAATGTCATTTCATCTTTATTGTAAAAATTTATAAAAGCAATAAAGATTTTATAATAAAAATCATAGTAATGATATTTATTTAAAGTTATATAATTATTAACACTATCAATACTAAATTTGAAATTTTTTAATTCTGGTGGATAATATATTTGATATTCTATGAAACCTTCATTCATCCAATTTTTTTCAATTTTTTTAAATTTAATATCAGATATTTTTATTTTATTAATTTTTTCTTTTAATGATTTATATTCATCATTTTCTTTTTTTATATAATTATCTGATTGTTTTTTTCCTTGTGTAATATAAAAATCCTGATTTTTATTAAACCAATCATTTTGTACCTTTTCTAAAAATTTATTAAATTTTAACAATTTTATAATTTTTTTATTTTATATATAAAAATAAAAAAATTATAAAATGAAACATAAACATATAAAAAATTTTGAATTATTTACAGAAAAATTAAATATTTCATCTATAGATAATTTAATAATTGATGTTAATAGAATGTTATCTAATAATGATTTCATTAATAAAATTAATAATACTTTAGATAAAATTCCAAATAAAATGATTAAAAAATCAACTAATTATATAATTGATAATGGTATTGATATAGATAAAATTAATTATTATATTGAAAAATATAATTTAATTGATAAAGTAAAAAAATATATTGATAAAGGATATAATTATTCTGATATAATGAATAAATTAACACCAGTAACTGAATCTGTTATGATAATTGGAATTTTATCTGTTATATTATTTGGGTTAACAAGTGCATTGGCTGGTTATCAATTTTTTAGAGGTGAAAATGAATTACTAAGTAAATTTATCATACCTGGAATAATAACATCTTTATTATTGAGTATAATATATGTAAGTGTTCAATATGGTTTGGATAATAGTAGAACATCAGAATTAAATGATAAAAATAATAAAATTTATTTTAATGTTGAAAATACAGAATCAATTGTTGTAATTTATCTAAATAATAAAAAAGATTCAATTGAGATATATCAAAATCCAGATGATAGAACATATTATATAAAGAAAAATGATAATCCATATAAAGCTTATTATCATATGAAATATGAATAAAAATAAAAAAAGACAATAAAAATAATTTTATTGTCTTTTTTTATTTTTAAGCATCTTCTTCTTCTATTTCTTCTTCTTCTTCAGAATATCCTTCAATATTTTCAAGTGCTAATTCTGGTACATATTCAATTAATTCATTTCTAGAAAATTTAGTTTCCATTTTTTGATTTTCAACAACTAAAACTAAACCATCCCAAAATATATCATCATATGATACACCAAATTGAGATAAAATATCACCTATCATATTTAATTCATCATCTAATCTGTCACCAGATAGATTAATATCTACCATTTTATCACCTATAAAAGAAACATCACTTAAATATTTATATTTTTTATCATAAAAGAATATGGTATTAACATCTTTTTCTCTATCTTTTAAATAATCAGCAGGTGTATCATCAAATTCATCATCAAATATATATTGATGTCTTTTATCGTATCCACTTTTTGTTTTACCAGAACCTCTACCACCCCATTGATTATAATAAGAATCTAAGAATTCAACATCATTTGGATCTCTTACAATTGGTAAATTTTCCCAATTTACTTTTGTGCAAGCATCACATAAAGATTCAAGAAATTCTATATCTTGTACTTCTTTAACAGTATGTTGTGCGAAATATCCAACAGATAAATTAGTACATTCAGGGTAAATACCTGCAAATTCAGCTGAATCACTATATAAACCAGAATCATCTAAAGAATAATCAAATCCATGTTTGTTTAATTCATTAGCAAGTGCGTTTCCAAATTCATCAGAACAGCATCTTTGATCCATTTGGTGTGTTATTACTGATGTATAACCCATTCTATCAAATGAAATAACTTTTGTTATTTTATTATAAATACCATTTGGTATATTTAATAATGTTTTTGAATTATTTATTTTAACTTTAGTTTTTTTTGAATTTTTTGTCATATGTAATGTCAATTTTCCACTACCAACACAACCAACTTCTTCACCAACAGGGAATAGATAAAAACCAGGTATATTATGTTCAATCATATAAAGTAAAATAACTACACCTGTTTTATCATCTGCTCCTAATATACTACTTTCATCTGTTTTTATTAATCCATTATCTTCATCTATAACATGTTTAACTTCTTTATCTCCACCAACTGTATCTAAATGTGCAGTAAACATTGTTGTACTATTACCTATTATATGATAATAATTACCAAATTGATCTTTTTTTAGATATGAAGGTAGTAAATCTTTTAAATAAGTATCTTCTTTTCCAAATGGTACAGTATGTGTAGTCCAATCTAAAAACGTTTGCTTTATATCCATAATTTAATTTAATTTTATTTAACAAATATAAAATATTCATTTATATTTACAAAAATATATATTAAAATATATAATTACTTTTTTTTGTTTTAATGTTAATTTTTTTATATTTTTAGAAAAAAGTTTTAAATATATGTTGAAAACAAAAAATAAAGTTAAAAAATTAACTAAATTAATATTTAGTGATAAATTTTTATATGTTTTAAATAATATAAAAAAAGAAAATATAATAGCTAGAAAATTATTATTTATAAATGATAATTCTGATTATGGTTATCCGTATTCATATATAGATATAGTAGAAAATAAAAATGATTATATATCATATACACCAGTTAATAAGATAGATGAATTTATATCAAAAGATATATGGGTAAAAAATCGTAATTCACAAAAAATTGGAAGATTTATATATCAATTATTAGGTGATGATTCAGCAAGAATAGAGAGTTTTGTTAATATATATAAAGCAGAAATAAAATTATTAAATAATAATAATAATTTTGAATTAATAAAAGGTAAAGATATATCTAATTTTTATTCTGAAAGATCATATAAACCTGGTGGAGGTTCATTAAATAAATCATGTATGAGACATGATAGATGTCAAGATTATTTTTATTTTTATACAGCAAATGAAAATAAAGTAAATTTATTAATATTAAAAGATTCAAGAGATCCTTCAAAAATAATTGGAAGAGCATTAGTGTGGTATATTGATGATCCTAAAATAACATTCATGGATAGAATTTATACAACTTTAGATTCTGATTTTAATTTGTTTATTAAATATGCAAAATCTAAAGGTTGGTATTATAAATTAACACAAGGTGTAGTAGAAAGATCATTTATTAATCCAATTAATGATAAAGAAATTCAAATAAAATGTAAAATATTTTTAAAAGATGAAGAATATCAATATTATCCATATTTAGATACTTTTTATTTTTTTGATATTAAAAATAATTATTTAACTAATGATGAAAATGAATATTCGACAAATAAAAATATAATAAAATTAAAATCAACAGATGGTGGTAATAAGGGGAATGAAAATTTTATATATGATAAATATAATAAAGATTTTATATCAATAAATTCTATAGAACAAACATTAGTTGGTGATCATTTATTTAAAAGAGATGTAATTTCTGGTTTCAGTCCAGATGAAATAATAATATCTGAATATGATTGGAAATTATATTCGATATCTAATGTTATTTGGTCATATTATCATAATACATATATTTTTAGAAATAATGTATTTAAAGTATTTTTAAATAAGGATGGTACTAAATATGATTATATTCATTCTGATTTTAAAGGTGAAATTTATTCATATGTTATGAAAAAAGATTCTTATTTTATTAAAGATTTGTTAATTAAAGGTATAGATAATAAATATTATTTTAAAGATGAATATGATGAAGAAAAAATTAAAGAAAAAATGAAAAATAAAGATAGATTTAAAGATTCTAGGAAATTAAATAAGTTTTTTGATAGTTTTATAACTGAAATATCAAATGTTAGTGAATATTCTGATACATTAAAATATTTTAAATAAAATGGGATTAATTAATTTTGATGAATGGGATGAATATGAATATAATTCTATTTATATAGATTATTTTGAAAAATTTTTTAATCAAGATATGTCATTATCCCCATCGTTTGGTTTTGTGTATGGTAATTTAATTTTACATATTGATGTTAATATTTGTAATGAATTAAAAAATTATATTTTATATAAAGGATTAGATTATGATATTGTAAATAATGATTATTATTCTGTTAATTTTAATGATTTTTATATTTATCTTAGAATGGATAAATATAAAAATTATAGTTTAGAAAAACATAGTCAATCATATATGGAATATACTGTAATGGAACTATTATAACATTTTAAAAAATTACTATATACAATTATGAAAAATTATTTAAATTTTAATAATTATACATTTAGTGAAGATTTTATTAATATTATAAAAAATATAGATAGTATTATATCTGATAAAATTATAGATTCTTATAATAATAAGGATTCTTTTAGATATAATAGAATTAATATTACAAATGATATTGATATGGTTTCATATAATATTTTAAATGGTCAAACTGTACAATATGTTAAGTTGGGTAAAATAATAAATAAATTATATCCAAGAGAATTTACTAATACAGATATAGAAGAATTTGTAAATCAATATAAAGCTGAAATAAGAAATGATTTGATATTTAATATAGTGGATGGTGAAGATATTAGATTATATTATAAAGATGAATATAGTGATAATGATGGTACAATAGGATCATCTTGTATGAGACATAATAGATGTCAAGAATATTTAGATATTTATACTGAAAATCCTGATAAAGTTAAATTATTAATTTTATTTAAAAAAATAAATAATATTGTAAAACCACCAAGAAGAAATAAAATTATAGGTAGAGCATTGTTATGGTATGCTGATAATTTAAATAAATTTGTAATGGATAAAATTTATATTTCAAATTATGAATATAAATTTTCATTTGAAAAATATAGAAAAGAAAATAATATATTGACATTAGATGAACCAATAGATATGTATTCAATATTAAAACCAGGTTATTATAAACATTATCCATTTTTAGATAATTTATTTTTATATCAACCAAAAACTGGAATTATAACAAATTCAATTAAATATACTGATTCATCATATAAAGTTATTATATTAGATGATACATATGGTTATGCTAGAGTATATGGTGCGTCATTTTAAAATCATTTTTAAAAAATAATATATAAATAAAAAATAATTTCTAATTGATCTTATTTTTTTTTATATTTATAAATAATAAATGAATTTATGTTAAATTATATTAATTATATTAAAGAAAATACTGATAGTAATGATATTATTTATTCTGATGAAATAAAAACAATATTAAATAGAATAAAAATGGATATTGTTATTGATATGTTAAATTATAATAGTGATTATAATAAAATATCATATATTGATATTACAAATAAGAATGATTATATATCATTTATTCAAACTAGAAATATAAAAGATGATCCTTGGAAATCAACAGCAAGGCAAGAATTAAAGATTGGTAAATTTATAAAAAAGATAGTTGGTAAAAAATATAATCAAATAGAAATTGAAAAATTTGTAAATGCATATAAAGCATCTTATGATTTTAATAAATATATTGATAGATTTGATATAGTAGAAGGTGAAGATGTAACAAAATATTATCATTATAGAAATCAAATGCCAGGTGGACAACTTGGTAAATCGTGTATGGGTGATTCAACACCGTTCATAAAAAGTTTTTATGAGCCAAATAAAAAAACTATTAAAATGTTAGTATTAAGGGATAAAGAAAATCCTGAATATATTATTGGTAGAGCAAATTTATGGTATTTAACAGAACCATCTGGCAGAATATTTATGGATAGGATTTATACTAATAAAGATTATTTAGTTAACATTTTTATTCAATATGCTGAAATAAATAATATTATTTATAAATCAAGACAAATATATGGTGGAAATGTTGTACCAGTTATTGATAATGGTATTAAGAAGAAATTAATAATGATTGCATATATGAATTCTATTAATTATGATTATTATCCATATGTAGATACAATGCAATTTTATAATAGGAAAACAGGAGAAATAACAAATGATGTATCAAAATGGAATGATACAATTGATAGTGATTGGATAGCATTAATTCATGCTGGTGGGAAATATTTAACAAAAGATGATGATCAAGGTTTTAAAATTGATTATTTAGGGAGATTAGTACATCCATATTTTGTTAAATATAGTAATATGGATAAATGTTATATTCATGTAAATGATGCAATTTATTTAGATTATAAAAATGATTATTGTACACCAGAACATGATATAATTATAATAGATGGTTTAAATTATTTAAAAGAAGATACATATTTTGATAAAAAAAATAATATATATAAAGTAAAATAAAATAAATAAAATGAATGTAAAAGAAACTTTTTTAAAATTAACAACTCATACAGTACCACATAAAAAAGAATTAGAATATTTAAGTGATTTATTACCTATGAATATTTTAAAAAAAGATCCAGTTGGTAACTTATATGTAAAAATTGGTGATAGTAATACCATGTTTGCTGCTCACTTAGATACTGTAGGTGGAGATGTACCTGTGAATCATGTAATAGAAGGTAAAATGATTAAAACAGATGGTAAAAGTATACTAGGAGCAGATGATAAAGCTGGAGTTGTTCTTTTACTTTATATGATTGAACATGGTATTCCAGGTTTATATGAATTCTTTTTAGGTGAAGAAGTTGGATGTATTGGATCTAAAGCTCTTGTTAAATGGATAGAAAAGAATAAGAATGATGATAGGTATAAAAATATAAATAAGGTAATATCATTTGATAGAAAAGATGTTGATAGTGTAATTACTTATCAAATGAGTGAAAGATGTTGTTCAGATGAATTTGCAGATGATTTAATTAGTAAATTACAAATTAATAAATTAAAATTTAGAAAAGATACTGGTGGGGTTTTAACGGATTCAGTTCATTTTACAGATTTATATGCAGAATGTACAAATCTTTCAGTTGGATATTGGTCACAACATACATCAAATGAAAGGCAAGATATAGAATTTTTAGAAAAATTATGTCAAGCATCAGTTAATATAGATTGGGATAAATTAACAGTTAAAAGAAAACCAGGTGAATCTGAAAGATTATATAAAAGTTATGGTGGTGGTGGACATCATGGATATTCAGATTATTGGGATGATGAAGAATATTATGGTAATTATACTGGTGGAGGTGTTGGATATAATAGTAGATCCAATTATAATTGGAACAATACTGTATCAAATGGTGGTGGAAAATCAACTGGATATGTTGTTGATTGGAGAAAAGATAAAGTAAAGGCAGCAGATACAGTATGGTGTGAAGTTGATAAACAATATTGTTTGAAAGATGAAGCAATATGGGTTGATTTATTAGGTTTTTATACAACACCAGATGATGATGTTAAAAAATTACCATCACCAGGTGCTAAAAATAATTCTTCATCAAATAATTATAAAACATCAAAAGGTAAAATTGTTGATAATGGGTCAGAATTAGAAATTGATCAAGAAATTATTCATCCAATATTTGGAACAGGTGTGGTTAAAAAAATATCACCAGATAAATTGAAAGTGACAGTAAAATTTAATAATAATGAACAAAAAACATTATTATTAAGTATGGCAAAAATTAAAACAGTGTAAATGATTAAATATGAAAGTTTTGTATATGAATTAGATAAAAGTCCAGAAATTTTAGTTGTATTATCACTTGGTTTTAGAAAAGTTTTAAAACAAATGATAAAACAACATAATATTATAGCAAAAAAAATATATCAAACACATAAAAATAAAATATCATCAATATCATATATTGATATGTCTAAAGATATAAATCAAATAACATATACAAGATATTATCAAATAATTGATGAATTGAATGATAATAATATTGATCCTTTAAATAAAGATGATGTTTATAATTTTAGATATGGGTGGACACATAATAGAAATAATATGAAAATTGGAAAATTAGTTAATAAATTATATCCATCTACATTTTCAAAAAAAGAAATTGAAGATTTTGTAAATTTATATAAATCATATACTAAATCTATGGTTGATTCAAAATTAGATTTAGTATATGGTTTTAATATTAAACATTGGTATTTAAATGATAATTATTTAAAAGGTGGTGGAACATTAAATAGATCATGTTTAAGAAAAAAAGAAAAAAATGATTTTATAAATTTTTTTGTTGGTAATTCAAAAATATGTCGTTTAATTATTTTGAAAAATAAAGAAGATAAATTATTAGGTAGAGCATTATTATGGAAATTATCAAATAATAAAAAATTTATGGATAGAATATATACTAGATTTGATGAAGATGTTAATATTTTTATAAAATTAGCAATGGATCATAATTGGTATTATAAATCAAAACAAACATTTGGTAATGTACCAATTGTAGATTCATCTAATAATGAAGTTAAAAAAATGATAATGATAATTGATAATTTTGAATCTAAAAATTTTAAAGGATATCCTTATATGGATACTTTTCAATTTTATAATCCTAAAACAAAAATTTTAACAAATGATGAAAATGTTTTTACAAAAGATAGTGGATTTATAAAATTAAATCAAGTTGATGGTAGTTATCAAACATATGAAGATAGTTTACGTGCTGTAGATATTGATATTGATATGTTAGATTAAAAATATAAAAAAACAAATGAAAAGAGAAGTAGAATTAAGACCTTTAATATTGTCAAATACCTTTAAAGAAAAATTAAAAAATATTTTAAATAAAGGTAAAAGTAGAATTGCTAATGATATATTAAATTTAGAAAAAAGTGATGAAAAATTCACAATAACTTATGTAAGTAACGTTGAAGGATCTGATAATGATGTTACATTTGTTCAAACAAATAGATTAAAAAGGTTAGAAGATATGGGTGAATCTTTTGACCCATGGACAATGAGAGGTAGAGTTCCTACAACAATAGGTAGATTTATAAGAAAGATATTTGGTACAAAATATAATCAATCATCTATTGAAACATTTGTAAATAAATATAAAGCAATAATTAGATTAGAGAAACAATTTAAAAATTTTGATATTGTAAGTGGTGAAGATATAAGATATTGGTATTTATCAAATAGATATTACTCACATAGAGGTGTTTTAGGTGGATCATGTATGCAATATCAAGAAACTCAAAGATATTTAGATATTTATACAAAAAATCCAGATAGAGTTAAATTATGTATATTAAAAAATGAAAAAGGTGATAAAATTAAAGGTAGAGCTATTGTTTGGAAATTAGATAAACCAAAAATAATATTTATGGATAGAATATATACAAATGATGATGCCGATGTTAATTTATTTAAAGAATTTGCAAAACAAAATGGGTGGGCAATTAAAAAAAGACAAACATATAGAGAAGATGTATTATTATTATCTGATGATAAAGAAATAAAAACACCAGGTTTAACTATAACATTAGATGATGTAAATTTTAATAGATATCCATATATGGATACGATGAGGTTTTTTTATAAAGATGATAAATTGTTATCAAATAGAGCATTAAAAAATCATGGTGATGTTAAAACATTAAATGATACAGGTGGTTATTATAATGAACATGATGAAGATGATTATGAACCAGAATATGTAATGGATTGGAGAGGAAATGAAATAGATGAAAATGATGCTGTTTGGTGTGAATATGATCAAGCATATTGTTTAAGAAATGAAGCAACTAGAATATCTAAAGGTGAACATGGTAGAGGTAAATTTTTTATTCCAAATTCTCCATTTCTTAAATTTTCAGAATATAGTTTATCATATTATCATAAAGATGATGTTATTTATTCAAAACATTTAAAAGATTGGATATACAAAAAATATGCTGTTAAAGTATATTATGATGAAAATAAAACAAAATGGGAATGGACTCATAAATTAACTAATAATAATCAAATTGGTAAAGTTGATGAAGATTATTATTTAATTAATTTATTATATAGAGATCAAACAATTGATAAAAATGGTAAAATAGTTCTTGGTGATTATCATTTAATAGATGATGAATTTAAAAAATTGCCAACAGAACCAGAACCAGATGAATATTTTGAAGATGTTCCAGATGGTGTAGATTTAGATAAATAAAAAATATAAATGATTAATTATAATACTTTTTTAAATGAAAATAAAACAGAATTAAGATATTCAATATTTGATTGGGATGATAATATTTTAATAATGGATACAAAGATATATTTATATCATTATGAAGATAGTGAATGGGTAAAAAAGGGGGTGTCTACTAGTGAATTTGTTAAAATAAAAGATAATAATTGGAAAGGTTGGAAAATGGAAGATGATGCGTTTATTGATTTTGTTGATAATGGACCTAAAGGGAATGATATATTTTTAATAGATGTAATAGAATCTATTAAAAAAAGAAAATTTGGACCATCTTGGAATAATTTTATTGAAACATTAATTAATGGTGAATTATTTGCTATTGTAACAACAAGAGGTCATGAATCAGATTCAATTAAAAAAGCTGTAGAATATATTATATATTCTTATTTAGATATGAATCAACAAGATACAATGTTAAGGAATTTATTAAAATATAAAGGAATTTTTAATGAAGATTTTGAATATTTAGTAGATGAATATTTAGATAATTGTTATTTTATTGGTGTTATGTCAAATTATTTTAAATTATTAATTGGAGATTATACAGATTATTCTGGTAAAATACATTTAGCTAAGAAAAAAGCTGTTAGTTATGTAATTAGACAATTTTCTAAATATGGTGAAATGATTGATGCTGATGTGAAAATAGGATTTTCGGATGATGATAATAAATATTCAAGTGCTGTACAATATTTATTTATTAATAATAAAGAATTATTTGATAATATGGATTTTTATGTATTTGATACATCAAATCCATCAATAAAGGGTGGAAAAAAAATAAAAATATAAAATGAAAAAATTTAATGAATATATAAAAAATGAAAATTTATATTCAAAAGAAGAACCTGAACCACAAGAAGAACCTGAAACTGAACCACAAGAAGAAGAAGAATTTGAACCACAAGAAGAAATGATGAGTGGTGATGATTTGGGTTTAAATAAAAATGTACCAGATGGTTTTATTTATATGAAAGATTTATTTATATTAATTGATATTAATATATTAAATAATGGATTTTATGTTGAACATTTAATATTAACATTAAAAGATTATGGTTATATTATTAATGATTATAATTCACTTACTAATAATAATGATATTATTAAAATAAATTATGTTATTAAATTAC
>Ga0256827_10001652_pt1 | contig 14331 bp, 14 predicted proteins | sample CV84metaG_FD_185977 | JGI IMG/M metagenome (GOLD analysis project Ga0256827, IMG submission 185977) | Hydrothermal vent microbial communities from East Pacific Rise, Pacific Ocean - CV84 | ecosystem: Environmental > Aquatic > Marine > Hydrothermal vents | place: Pacific Ocean: East Pacific Rise... | reverse complement strand
TTATCCATATCAATTTTGTACTCTTTACCTTTTTTCTCATAAAGAATTTCATACATAGTTGTGTCGTCAGTATAACCCATCTTTTTGGCATCAGCTCTAACATCTGCTAGTTTTTTACCATTTCTTAGAGTGTATCCGCCCCAAAGGTCTTTAACTGTAAATCTTTTTGCAAACTCCATCCACTGCCATGTATCAGACATTGCATCTCCAACAGGAAGAACTTGTTGTCTCCAGTGCTGTGTACGTCGCTCTGCATTTCCATAAGCACCCCATTTTTCATAAATCATCGCCGAAGGAAGAACAAGGTCAGATACTTTTGCCGAGATACCAGGGTACCCATCAGAAGTAACAATAAAGTTATCCATCTCTCTAGCTGCTTTAATCCAGTGAGAAGCAGAAGCAGAATCTTGGTAAGGGTTACAAACATTTACCCATGCAAACTTCACAATACCATCTTCGATATCTCTGTGAATTTTCATAATATGTTGGTTACCTACTGGGTTCAATGTTCCAGCTGGGATTCCCCATACTTTTTCAGCGTGAGCTCTATGTTTAGGGTTTTTAACCATCATATCGGCAGGTAGTCTGTGACAGAATGTACCTACTTCTCTAGCTGTACCACAAGCAGAAGGCTGTCCTGTTAATGAGAACGCACCAGAACCTGGAACCGCTTGTTTATTTAGCATAAAGTGAACATTGTACGAAAGTGTATTTACCCAAGTACCACGTGTATGTTGGTTCATACCCATTGTCCAGAAACTTACAACTTTTCTATCTTTTTCAATGTAAAGTTCTGCTAAAGCTTGAAGTTTTTTCTTGAACTCTTCAATATCTTCATTCGGGTCACCTTTTACAATCTTAGCTGTATAGTCAAGTGTATATGGCTCTAAAGATTTTTTGTAATCTTCAAAAGAGATATGCCAGTGCTTAAGTGTACCTGGAGTATGTTTCATCTCGTCACCAGCTTTATAACCAAATGGTTCTAATGATGGTCCCTCTTTTTCAGAAACGATTGTTTTCATCTCTTTGTTAATGGTTTCCATCTCTAAAGCAGTATATTTACCATCTTTAATTGATTTCTCTCCAGCTCTTCTCATACCATAACCAATGTTAACTGGTCCAGCTGTAAAGACAAGGTTTTTATCAACAAATTCCCAATCAATAATATCCTCTTTACCACCACCTTTTTTATCTCTATAAACTATTTCACGAGCAATATAGTTCCAAAGAGCAAGGTCGGTATTTGGAGAGAAAATAATGTTGATATCTCCAAGGTCACAAGTTCTATGTGTATAAGTTTGGATATTAACAATTTTTACTTTATCTGGATTAGAGAGTTTTCTGTCAGATACACGAGACCAAAGAATAGGGTGCATCTCTGCCATGTTTGAACCCCAAGTAACAATGGTATCTGTAATTTCGATATCGTCATAACAACCTGATGGTTCATCAACACCAAATGTTTGATAGAAACCAACAACAGCAGAAGCCATACAGTGACGAGCATTTGGATCGATTGCATTTGATCTAAATCCACCCTTCATCATTTTCTGTGCAGCATAACCTTCCATAACAGTATATTGACCAGAAGCAAATACAGCTACACCTTCAGGACCAGAAGCCTTGAGTGCTTTTTTAGCATGTTTTTCCATCTCATCAAAGGCACGTTGCCAGCTTACTGGCTTAAATTTACCATGTTTATCAAATTCACCTTTATCATTCATACGGAGAAGAGGAGTTTTTAGTCTATCTGCACCATACATGATTTTAGCATTAAAGTACCCTTTAATACAGTTTAGTCCTCTGTTTACGGGAGCAGCAGGATCCCCTTTTACAGCAACAATTTTACCATTTTTGGTAGCGAGCATAATTCCACAACCTGTTCCACAAAAACGACAAGCAGCCTTATCCCATCTCCATTTAGATTCTGCTTCAGTAGCAGCAGCTTGTGCCTCTTGTGGAACGGCAATTCCAACAGCACTAGCAGCTGCAACAGCTGCAGAATTTTTCAAAAAATCTCTTCTGTTTAATGACATTCTTTCTCCTATTCGATAATTTTAAATTAACATTAAAAAGATTATCACGTTAAAAAAAGAAAAATCTTGATATAAGTCAATAAAATAGTATTTATCAAGAATATTTATGAATATAGTGTAAAATAGCTATTAATAGATGTTTAAAAATATTTTATATAATTAATCATAAGTATGACTGATGAAAAAGTACTCTTAGTCTAAGGTTTTAAAGTCTATAATTTCTATTGCTTCACACCCTTTTTTTAGAAGTTTTCTCTGTTTTGCATCCTCTTCTGCGAGTTCTATTAAATCAGCGAAATCTTTTTTTTGTGCCTCGAAATGGTAGAGTTCTTTTTTTGTACTAAATATAATATGACTCTCTAGATTACTACTTGATAGCTCAATATTTCTAACTCCTTTAGTGAATTCGCTCTTAAGTAATTTTGTAATTTTTTCATTCTCTAAAATCTCTTTTAATGAAACCTCTTGATAAGTATCATTATCGCAAATAAGTTTGTATAGCACCTCTATTTTTCCTTGCATTGGGTTTGACCTTTAAAATTTTTAAGTTGAATTATTATAACATACTGTTGTAAATTATTTACAAAAATATGTCAAAATGTCATGTTTTTATAAAATTAAAAAGGTACGTAATGGTTTATGAGAATGAGTTAATAAAAATAGAGATAGAGAAGAGTGAAATTCCATGGTTAAAAATATTTACACAAAAAAAATACAAAGAGTTTTCAGAGACTTCAAGGGAAGAGAAGCAAGAGATATGGAGAGTATTGGATATTATTGAAAAAGAGATGATAGTTTTTTTTCAACCAGAAAAGATTAATTTAGCCAGTTTTGGAAACTATATGCCTCATGTTCATTGGCATATTATGGCAAGATTCAAAGAGGATAGTTATTTCCCTGAGCCAATGTGGGGTAAAAAGCAGAGAGAGGGAAATTTGAGATTGGATGATTTTGATAGCTTTATTCTTTTACTTAAAGAGAAATTGAAAGAGACTCCTTAAAAAAGGTTTTCTCTTTCTTCTCTCCTCTTTGAGGATTTTCTCAACATTTGTAAGTCGATTAATATATTTATGGGCTTTTTTTAACTCTTTTGCTTCAAACTTAATCTGCATCTAGAATTCTCTCTATTTCATACATAGCATCTTCATTTTTAAGTCTAAACTTAACCTCTATTCTTCTACTGGCATCTTTATCTTCAATCCCATTTACTTTTATAGCATCAAGATAGGAACGACCACTAGCGACAAGTTTCTCTTTTATATTATGCTCTTTAATATAGTTAAGAGTTAAAAGATAGTTCATGACAGCAAAGGCACGTTTTTGTGAAAGTTTAAGGTTATAGAGATATGAACCATCACTATCTGTATGCCCCTCTATAATGATTTTATCTAGATGTTCACTAATATTTTTATTTGAAATTAGTGCATTGACATACTCAATAAAATTTGCTTTGAGTTCACTTTTTGCTCCCTCTTTTAGTTTTGCCGAGCCTTTATCAAAAAGAATATTAGAGGCAAGACGTAAAGAACCACTCTTTTTATCTATATTAATTTTACTTCCCAGTGATGCTTTGAGTTCTGCAATAACTTTGAGTTTAATTCCTGTTAAAGATTTTATTTTCGCTTTTTGCTCTTGAAGCTTTTCTAAAAGAGTATCATACCTAGTCTCTTTATTCTCTAAGGCTTGAAGTAATTTAAGTAGCTTCTCCTCATTGAGCTTTAGACTTTCATTTTGTTGTGTTAATTGATTTGAGAGTAGAACCACTTTTCCTTTATAGCTATCAAGTTTAGCTTTACTATTTAGGATACTGCTATTTTGCTCTTTTGTTAAGTTTTGAAGTAGAACAATATGGTTTGAGTAGTTATCTATTTTTGTATTTTGTGCCAAAAGAAGTTGATTTAGACTGTTTAACTCTTCACTTTTGAGTTTTAAACTCTCTTTTGAAAGAACTAAATCGTTTTTGCTTGCCTCTAAAGAGGAGTCTCTTTGAGCAAGAAGTGTTCTTAGTTTAGATATCTCTGCATTCTTGATGGCAATATTTTGAGAGAGGTCAATAAGGTCATCAGACTGCTCATCCAATACATTCTCTTGTTCTGATAGAACCTCATTTTGTTCATTTAGCATGGACTCTTTATCATGGAGAACATTTCTAAGAGTTGTCGATTTAACCATGATTGCCCCAATGAGTAAGATGAAAACAAAAAGCAATCCAGCCATCAAATCTGCATATGAAATCCAAAAATTACTGTTTTCGTTACTGTTCTTGTCACTTTTTCTTTTAAACATTACTTGTTCTCTATGGTTTTTGAAATCTGTTTATGATAATTGGTTATGGTCTCTTGTAGTATGGCATTTTGTTGACTGGTACTATTGGCAAAGTTTGCAAGCTTTATTATAATATCACTTAGTTCATCATCAATTTTACTAAAGGTCAAGGTTAAAGCATGCTCAAGTGAACTATCAAATTTATGAATAGCATTGGTTAGCTCTTGGGTACTTTTATTGAATTGATAAATGTTGTGTTCAATTTTTTCATTAGCGGTTAGTGCAGATTGAGATTGATGAATTTTTGCGATAGTATCTTTTAAATCACTAGATACCATCTGCATATGGTTAGTAACTGCTGTAAAGTTAGTATTGGTTTCATTGATAATTGTTTGAAAGTTCTCTAGATGCTTTTCATTAAGCGTCTGAATAAACTCTAGATTAAATGTCTCTTTTAGAGCATTAATCATATTTTGGTCACGTATCTCATGTTGCATATGTTCATGCCGTATAAGTTCACTCGGTGACCAGATATAGGTTTGATAAATTTCATGAAGTTGATGCGAGTCTGAATCAGCTTTGGATAACCCTCTTTTTTCAAAAAAAATCCAAACAATAGATAGGAAAATACCATAAATAGAAGCATAGAAAGCAGTACCTACACCAGAGAGAAGCAAAGATATATCTCTATCTAAAGCTTCTGAATTGGTAGAAGAGAAATCAGGCATAGATATTGCAATGGCTGTAAATGTACCTAAAATTCCCAACATGGGAAAAAAAGAAGGAGCTACAGAGGCAAAATTGTCATTTCTATATGTTTTATAGTAATCAGCTATAAAGTCTGCAATATCAATAGTTGACTTGGTCTCTTTAAAGATAGTCAATGAGTTACTTTTGATACTTTTTTGTAGTGCTTTTTGCAAATTAATATACTCTTTTCGTGTTTTACATGCTACAAAGTTAGCGTTATGTTGAATAAAAAGAAGATAAATAAAGTAAATCACTCCTATAATAATCAATGAGTGAAGGTTTACTTTTAATGCAATAATATTTAAATACCCCAAAATGATTCCAATAAAAAAGAGGCTTGGAAGTAGGGCGACTATAAGATAGTTTATAAAGCAAGGAACTGAAGATGATTGATTAGAGTTTGACATAGTTTAGACTCCTGTTTTTTTAATGTATAGTGTTCTTAGTCATGTTGTTGTCTGGTTTTCTTGCAGAAATATTAATATCTTGGGGAGTATGAATAACCTCTTTTACTAAATAGAAAAAATTAGGATGTAGTACATCAGCATGAATTTTAATAATGGCTGTTTTATAGGTACTTTTAGTAATTACTTTGGTTACAACACCTACAGGAATATTTGGAAGAAAAATATTGTCAAGTCCTGAAGTAATAACTTTATCACCTATATTTATTTTTGACCATTTTGGAATAAAGTTGACTTCCATCTGTTGAGCATTGATACCTTTTGCAATTCCAGGTCGTTTATTTTCTCCAATAAAGGTGGAAAATTGACAAGCACTATTTGAGAGTAAAATACCTTTGAGTGGTCCATTCTCTTTAATTGCAATGCCTGCTGCAACATTTTTTTGAATCAGTCCAAAAATTTTATCTTGTGGAAGCTCTTCTCCATGAGTAAGATAGATTTGAGAGAAGTCATTAAGTTTTTTATAAGAGATTGTTTGTACGCGTAAAATATTTTTATGGAGGTTAAATTTCTCTTCATTATATTGATTTATCTCTTCTAATTTAACAATTTTTATCTTCTGTTGATAGAGGTACTTTCGTAAAAGAACATTCTCTTTTTTTAACTCTTCAATTGATTCTGCTTGATTCATATACTTCTCAATAGAGGTATCAATACTATTAGTAATATTAAGATATCTCTCTTTTATGGGCAGAGTAAGAAGTGCAAATTTATCTTGAACAGTCTCCTCTTTTCCTAAGAGGAAGACAACAGTTATAATAATAAGTGTTAGAACAATTAGTTTACTATTCTTCATAAACTGTTTGTTGTAGTAAATCGATCTCTTCTAGAGCTTTTCCTGTTCCTTTTGCAACAGCAAGAAGAGGATCTTCTGCAACATATACAGGAAGTTTAATAATATTAGATAGGTATTTATCTAGACCTCGAATCAATGCTCCACCACCTGTAAGAACTATACCATTTTCTACAATATCTCCTGCTAAATCAGGAGGAGTCTGTTCAAGGACAAGTTTTAAAGCTTCTCCAATCTCTTTGAGAGGCTCTTTAATCGCATCTCTCATGTGTTCGGATGTAATCTCTACAGAAGTTAAAAGCCCTGCTACTTGGTCACGCCCTTTTACTGTTAAGGTTAATTCCTCATCTAGTTGTATGGCTGTACCAATTTTAATCTTCATATCTTCTGCAATTCTATCTCCGATTAGAAGGTTAAAATTCTTTTTCATATAATCAATAATAAACTTATCAATTTTATCTCCAGCGGTTCGAATTGATTTAGATAAAACAAGACCACCTAAAGAGATAACACCAATTTCAGTTGTACCACCACCAATATCAACAACCAAGTTACCATTTGGCTCTTTTACTGGAATACCTGAACCAATTGCTGCTGCCATAGGCTCTTCTATAAGATAAACCTCTCTTGCACCAGCACTCATGGCTGACTCTTTAACTGCTTTTCTTTCAACTTGAGTTAGTCCAAATGGAACACAGATGATAATTCTTGGAGAGAAGAGACCTTTTCTATTGTGTACCTTTTCAATAAAGTAACGAATCATCATCTCTGTTGTATTAAAGTCAGCGATAACTCCATCTCTCATTGGACGAATCGCTTTAATATTTCCAGGTGTCTTACCTACCATATCTTTTGCCTCTTGACCTACTGCCAAGATATGTTCTCGACCATGTTTGTCATATTGAATAGCCACAACCGAAGGTTCATTGATACAGATTCCTTTTCCCTTTACCAGTACCAATGTGTTTGCTGTTCCTAAGTCTATCGCTAAATCGTTTGAAAACATTCCTAATAGTTTTTTAAACATTATATACCCCTATGCCGTTTTTGAATTTTTTATATAAAGTGGTTTTACACCATTCTCTATTACATCTTCAGTAATAATAACCTCATAACCTTCAAGTTCTGGAAGTTCATACATGATATCGAGTAGAGACTCTTCCATAATTGAACGTAGACCTCTTGCTCCAGTTTTTCTTTTAATCGCTTTTTGAGCAATGGCATTTAGTGCATTCTCTTCAAATGTTAAAACGGCATTATCTATCTCAAAAAGTTTTTGATACTGTTTGATAACTGAGTTTTTAGGCTCAACTAAAATTCTTACCATATCTTCTAGCGTAATTCTTTCAAGTGTTGCTGTCACATGAAGGCGACCAATAAGCTCTGGGATAATCCCAAAATGAACCAAATCATCTGACTCAATAAGGTGCATTACGTCTTCATTCTCTTTACTACTTCGTTTTGTTTGTCCAAATCCAAGTTGATTAGCACCAAGTCGGCGTTGAATAATCTCCTCAACTCCATCAAATGCCCCTCCACAAATAAAGAGAATATTTGAAGTATCAATTTGAAGGAACTCTTGGTTTGGATGTTTTCTTCCACCTTTTGGTGGAATATTTACTACAGAGCCTTCAATGATTTTAAGAAGAGCTTGCTGAACCCCTTCTCCTGAAACATCTCTCGTTATAGAACGATTTTCTCCCATTCTTGCAATTTTATCCATCTCATCGATAAAGATAATACCTCGTTCTGCTTTGGCAATATCTCCATCTGCTGCTTGAAGGAGTTTTGTTAGAATATTTTCAACATCCTCTCCCACATAACCTGCTTCGGTTAAGTTGGTTGCATCAGAGATAGCAATTGGTACATCTAGAAATCGTGCAATAGTTTGAGCTAAAAGAGTTTTACCTGAACCTGTTGGTCCAATAAGTAAAATATTTGATTTCTCGATACTGGTATCGTTATCATGTAGATGTTTAAAGATTCGTTTATAGTGATTGTAGACTGCTACAGCGAGTGTTTTTTTCGCTTGATCTTGACCAATAACATAGTCATTGAGCATTTTATGAATCTCTTTTGGTATCAGAAGAGTTTGTGGTTCACTCTTTGGTTTTTCAGAGATTTCCTCTGCTTCACCAAAAAGAATTTTATAAGCAGATGTTACACAGTTTGAACAGATATATACACTGTTCCCTGCAATAAAAGGGTTGTTTTCTTTTTCTGTAGTACTACAAAAACTACATATTTTTTTAGCCATTAATATTTTTCCTTACAAATGGGATACCACGCTTTGATTGACTGATAAAGGTTACTAGTTTTTTTACAACTTCTGAATCGGTGGTTTTTAAAAGGTTTTCAGCTTGCTCTTGGAGGGCTTGCCCACTCTCAAAGAGTTCCCTATAAGCAACCTTTAATGCATTGATTTGATCTCTCTCTAGATGTCTTCTTAATCCTGTTAAGTTTAAACCTCGAAGGGTTGCTCTATTTCCTTCTGCCAAACAGTAGGGAGGGATATCTTGACTTAGTGCTGATGCTCCTGCAATCATACTAAAATCTCCAATTTCAACAAATTGATGAACAGGAGTTAGCCCTCCGATAACAACATTATTGCCTAAAATAACATGTCCTGCCAAATTTACACCATTTGCCAAGATACAATTGTTACCCATAATAACATCATGTCCTAAGTGAACGTATCCCATAAGTAGGTTATTGTTTCCAATTTTTGTGATATGTCCACCACCTTCTGTTCCAGGGTTGATGAGTGTAAATTCACGAATTTTGTTATTGTCTCCAATAATGAGTTCAACCTCTTCGCCATGAAATTTTAAATCTTGAGGGATAGAGCCAACAACAGCATGAGAGAAGATATGATTTCCTTTTCCAAGGGTAGTATGACCTGCTATGTTAGCATGAGCATCAAAAATAGAGTCATCTCCGATAGTTGTTTGAGCTGAAATAGTTACATAGGGACCAATGGTTACATTGTTCCCTATTTTTGCTCCCTCTTCAATAACTGCTGTTGGATGTATATTTGACACTAGAAACCTTTTTTTATAATTTGATTATATATATTATTTATCTACAATCATCGCTTTTAATTCAGCTTGTGCAACCAATTTATCAGCCACATAAGCTTTTGCATCGAGTTGCCAAATAGCACCACGTTGTTTAATAACACTTAGTTTGTAAACAAGTTGATCTCCTGGTGTTACAGGGGAACGAAATTTTGCTTTATCTATACTCATAAAGTATACAACTTTGTTGGCCGCTGCTTCTTGTTCTTCTTCACTTGAACTTTTAAAAGCAAGTACACCACCTGCTTGTGCCATCCCCTCAATAATCATTACCCCTGGGTAGATTGGGTGGTCTGGAAAGTGTCCTTGAAATACGGGTTCGGAGATAGAGACATTTTTGTAGCCTTCGATACTAACCCCTTTTTCAAGTTTTGTCACACGGTCAAGTAGTAAAAAAGGATACCTGTGTGGTAGTATTTTTTGAATTTCAACTACATCATATAGCATTCGTTAAGCCCTTTGAGAAAATTTTTAATTATTCTATCCAAATAAAACTAAAATGTTATGAAGTTTTGATTAAAACATCCTTTACATCCTCATATATATGGCTTTTATATAGAATTTCAACATTAGAAGTAGGAATTTCATCTACAACAATTAGGGTAGAGAGGTCATAAGAATTACTAATAAGTTGCTGACGTATTCTTAATTCTGCCTCAAATGAAGGTGTGTTAAAAATCACTTCCCTTACTTCTTTATAAGAGCTTTTATTTAATTGGTTATAGCTCTCTAATGTGATGAATTTTACTTCATCTCTATTCATATAATGTAAGTGACCAATACTCTTCTCTATGCGTCCTCGAGTATAGTCACTTTTAAGTGTAGAGTAGGGCAAAAAATGGGCAGAAATAGTCTGCTTTTTAATCGTTACTCGCCCATAAATTGCTCTCCAATTTAGAAAACGTTCTTTTATTATATGGTACTCTATATGGTTATCTTCATATTCATATCGTTTTTTATAAAGTTCCAAACGTGACTCTATAGATTCAGGTTGAGTCTGTCCTGAAACAGCAGAAAAGAGCTCATCGGCTAGTTTTTGTTGTTGCTCTCGTTGCATAGTCAAACCAAAGAGACAGCCACAATAATCTTGACGATACAAGGTATCTTTTTTTGCCAATATATTCTGTTCTTGAGTCCCTGAAGCCTTACGATAATCAGGAGCAATAAACTTTATTCCTAGTTTTTCTCCCAAAGCATCACCTGCATGTTTCAGCTGTTTGAGTGACTTCTTAGGCGAGGTTAAAAGTGTAGATGTAAATGTTTTTTCGCCCAGTTCAGAAGCCTTTTGAGCAGTTATCTCAAAACGTCTATCGAAACAGATAGCACACCTAGCCCCCTTTTCGGGTTCTTTTTCAAACCCACGAACAGCCTCTAGCCAATTATGGGTATCATACTCCCCCTCAATAAGTTCAATTCCCAACATTTTACAGGAACGTTCTACATCAAGTAAACGAAGCTGATATTCGCTATAGGGGTGTATATTGGGGTCATAAAAAAAGCCTATCAGTGCTTCCTTTGGATATTCAATTTGTAATTTTTGTAGAAAATAGTGGCTGTCTACTGCACAGCAGATATGTACTAAGATGGTGGAGTCCTTATATAGATATTTGTTTTTGGATTTATATCATAAAACTCTTAATTTATGACAATTTGATATTTTTTAAGATTTTTTTGTAGAGGGGAGTAATTGTAGTTTCTTAATGGGAATGATTTAAGCTTGAGTTTTGCAGGTTCGATAAAATCGAACCTACAAATTCAAAATATTAATTTCTTAAGTTGGAGCATGTAGGGATTACTTGATGTATCAATTTTTTACTTAAAAAAATATCCAACTTTTCCTATAAATCTGACATTGGCAAAATTACTATCTGTTGCATAAACTTTTCTAAATTCTGCACCAATAAAGAGCTTTTCTGTTAGGTCTGTACGGATACTTGCTCCTATTCCAAAAGTTGTGACAATGTCATCCCCTTCAATTTTTGATAGACCTAAACTAGGACCAATACCCAAATAGGTACTCTCTTCAACTTGGAAAAGGTAGTGAGGATTTACTTCTAGTGAATACATGTCAAAACTTTTTTTATCAAATTTAGTTAAAGAGATGTTCTGTCGAATGGTATGTTCTGATGCTTGAACCAGTGGGCAGACTAATGAGAACTCTACACCATATAAATTTCCACTGCTTGCATGTCCATCTAGGTCGGCACTTCCCCCGATAAGTGCTACTCCATAGTTTTGATTGCTATTTTGCTTATCTTTTGGAAAGAGTATCCACTCTTCAGCTTGTGCCGATAAGGTAACCCCTAGAATTATGAGAGATGAGAGGAGAAGTTTTGTCATATATGAACCCTTTATGATTTTTATTTGGTAAGATTATATATGAAATTGAATAATAATAAAGTAATTAATGATAAAAATTGAGATTATTTGTTAAGAATGTTAGCCACATACTCAGAACTGCCATGCTTTAAATAACTCTGTAACTCTTTGGCTTTATGTACAAAAAGGGTTCTGTCTGTCTCATAATACTCTTTTAAGAGATTTTCAACTGTGACCTCCTCTTGAAGTAGTTCGTTGTGAAGAGTTGAGTTGTTATAGTTAGTTAAGATAATATTGGCTAGCCCAACTTGAGTAATACCCAAAATTTTGGTTCCTATAAAAAAATCTATTTTTTTGGCAATATAACTAAGTGTAAAGGGCGTTCCTATAAGGGCAGACTCTAGAGTAGCTGTTCCTGAGCAGATGAAGGCAAATTCTGATTGAGCTAATGCAGAGTGTGTCTCTTTGGCTACTTCAAAGGCTGAAATATCTCCATAGAGCATCTTGATTTTTTCATCTGAAAAGCTTTTTGGAATAATTAAAAGGGCTTTTTTGTTGGATAATTTTGCTCGTACCTCTTTAAAAATAGGCAAAAGTCTACGAATTTCACTCTTTCTACTTCCTGGCATAAAGGATATAGTGTTACTATTGGGTTGATGTTTAATGGTTATCTCATCGAGTAGAGGATGACCAATATATTGGGCTTTAGAGTTATAAAATTTAATCTCAAAAGGGAGAATTCCTAAGAGCCTATCACAATATTTTTCTAGTTTGATAGCACGTTTGGGACGGCTTGCCCATATTTGGGGAAGAATATAGTATATAATCTCTTTGTTTGGATAGGCTTTTTTCAGTTTTTTAGCTAATGGAAGATTAAAACCTGAAGAGTCCATTAATAAAATTTTATCAGCATCTTTTGCTAACTCTACCATTCGATCAGCTACTTTAAAGAACCATCGGAGTTTTTTAATGGCATCAACAACGCCCATAATTGCCATTTCTGAAATGTCATAAAGAGGAGTGCCTAAAGATTTATCGAAGATACCCAAAAGCTCAATATTTTGGGTATGTTTTAAGACCTCTTTTAAGTGAAGATTAGAAGAGGGTTCAAGAGCCGAAACGAGAAGCTTGATTTTAGCCAAATTTTAAACCTGCAAAGAAGCCAGCTACTGCACCAGCACCTGAAGATAATTCCATATTTGAAAGACGCTCTTTGAGCATATTAACAACATTTTGGAATGAGTCTACGCCTGTAGAGACACCATCTTGTATTACTTGATCATCAACATGAAAATAGCCTTGAGATTCCAATATGAAGAGTGTAACCAGTCCTAGACCTAGGAATAGTAATAGAAACTTAAAACTCTTTTTTACAAAGTATCCAATCGCTAATCCAATAACAAAACTGGTTCCCATCTCTAGAAATGGAAAAGCTGTATCACCTACCGATGATGATGCACTAAGCCCTGTGTCGTAAGTTGCTGATTCGCCATGAAATTTTCCAAGTTCATGGACTGATTGATGTTCGTTCATATTTTTCCCTTTTTATGTTGAATTTTTTCTGTGTTGAATATTATACTCTTGATAATATTATATTTTAATGTTGTGGATTAATTGTCTCCAATTAAATCCAAACATAGGTCAAAACGGTTGTGTGTCATAAGGTGTAGATTGGAATGAATCTTTAAAATATCATCAAAAAGATTTTTAGATAGGTTAAATCCAACTTCTTGCTCTTTTTCAATTCCATCCATCGCAGCAAGGTTCATTTCGTCAATAATTGCTTTTGGTACAGTAATTCCAGGAACACTGTCCGAGATAAAGTTGGCAGTTCTTGCACGAACCACAGGAAACTGCCCCAAAATAAGCTGTGCATCTTTAGCTGTATCTCTTACACTAATCTCTTTTGCCTCTTCAAAAAGTTCAATCAACTCTTTGGCATTTTCTAAATCATAGACAGGTTGAGTAATAATGGCTCTGGCACCATAATCAAGTTTTTTAATCATCTTTTTTTGTATTCGTCGCATATCTTTGGCATAGGCATTTGCTACAGCAAAAGGGTAGATGGGTTTTGGTTTTGGCTTTAACTCTTTGTTTGAGTAGTCAAATCCATTGTTTAGCTTATATATGATACTTAAAAGCAAGGTAGAGTCTCGCTCTAAAACGCCCTTAACTTCAGGTTGGTCAGAGAGTTTGGCTGGATCACCTGTTAGAGCCAAGATGCAACGTAGATCAAAGTCATTGGCACCTAAAAGCGTTGATTGTAAAGAGAGTTTATTTTTATCTCTCATACTCATGGTCGCTATGACAGGTTTATTGAACTCTTGCTGTACTTGGATCGCCGAGAGGATACCTGACATTTTTAGTTTAGCAAGAGGATTATCTGTTACAGAGAATCCTGCTACTTTTTCATGAAGGTTTAGCTCTTTTATTGTCTCTATAATGGGTTTAATTGATGAGCCGTGAGGAGGAGTAATCTCTACAGTTATGAAGGGTTTACTACTATGGAGTCTTTTGCAAAATTTTTCAAACATATTTAAATGGAAGTCCTCTTATCTTATATTGGTTATAATTCTACCGAAAAATAACATAGAGGCAGTATATAAATATGAAATTAGCAGTATTTG
>Ga0256827_10001651_pt1 | contig 14334 bp, 12 predicted proteins | sample CV84metaG_FD_185977 | JGI IMG/M metagenome (GOLD analysis project Ga0256827, IMG submission 185977) | Hydrothermal vent microbial communities from East Pacific Rise, Pacific Ocean - CV84 | ecosystem: Environmental > Aquatic > Marine > Hydrothermal vents | place: Pacific Ocean: East Pacific Rise... | reverse complement strand
TAGAGGACATAGAAGAGCGATGTGAAGCTCTGGATTATAAGCCTAAAATCACCGTGGTTGAGCCTTATTATGATGATTATGACTATATAAAGATGAGTGCAGAGAAAATCATGGAAGCCTTGGGTGATAAAGAGAGTAAAGATTATGACCTGCTTCTTTCGGCTCATGGTCTACCTGTTAGCATCATAAAAGCTGGTGACCCTTATGAGAAGCAGATAGAAGCAAATGTCTCTGCTCTAAAGATTTACCTACATGAACGGGGTATAGAGTTTAAAAACATAAAATTGGTTTATCAGTCTAAAGTAGGTAGCTCTTCTTGGCTTGAGCCAAACTTGGTTGATGTGCTTCGTAACCCTTACCATAGAAAAGTACTCATATACCCTTTAGCATTTACGGTAGACAACTCCGAGACTGTTTATGAGCTGGACATAGAGCATAGAGAGATAGCAGATAAGATAAAATATGACGACTACAGAGTGGCAAAATGTTTTAACGATGATGATGCTTTTGTAGAGCTAATCGTAAAGAAAATAGAAGAGCTGTAATGCAGACCATAGAAAAAGCTTTTGTAGGAACGTATGAAGTTAAGAAGTCTAAGTTTATAGCCCATCTTGTGCCTATAGCTGAATATGACGGATTAAGAGATAAGTTACGAGCAGAACACCCCAAGGCAAGACATGTGATTTATGCTCTGCGTTATCTCAATGAGTTTGACCAGACAGTAGAAAACTTTTCTGATGATGAAGAGCCTAGAGGTGCTGCTGGTGTACCTTCGCTTAATGTGCTTAGAGGGGAAGAGCTTATAAATGTAGCCCTGCTAACGGTACGTTACTTTGGTGGAACCAAGCTGGGTATAGGGGGGATGGCAAGAGCCTATGCAAACGCTGTTAAGGCTGTGGTGGCTGAAGCTGAACTGATAAAATATGAAAAAGAGTTTCTTTATGAGTTTGATACCTCTTATTCCGATGTGCAACGAACTGAGTATCTGTTAAAAAAGTTAGAGATAGTCCAAGTAGAACGGGAGTTTTTAGGGGACAAAGTGGCTTGGAAAATACGGGCAAATGAAGAAAAATTAAATAAATTTAAGGAAGCGTAATGTTACATGATATTGCTATGAGTATAGTAGAGTTGGTCGAACAACTGGGGTATTTAGGGATATTTATAATGATGTTTTTAGAGAGTACTTTTTTCCCTTTCCCAAGTGAAGTAGCCATGATACCTGCTGGTTTTTTGGCATCTAAGGGTGATATGAACCTTATATTGGCTATAGTCATAGGGACAATGGGTTCGTTAACTGGGGCGTTGTTTAACTACTATTTGGCTAGAAAATATGGACGAAAAGGGGTACTAAAGTTTGGTAAGTACTTTTTCTTTACCGAAGAGAAATTACAAAAAATGGAAACTTTTTTTGTAAATCATGGTTCTTTTTCTACCTTTGTGGCACGGCTTATTCCAGGGGTTCGTCAGCTGGTTTCGCTTCCTGCTGGGCTTTCAAAAATGCCTATAGGTAAATTTGCCTTGCATACTACCTTGGGGGCAGGGTTGTGGGTGATTGTTTTAGCACTTTTAGGGTATTTTTTAGGTGAAAATGAAGAGCTTATTCATGAGTATCTGCATCAAATTGTTCTTGTAACCTTAGGATTAATTGCCATTGCTTCGGGTATCTATATATTTATGAATAAAAGAATAAAAAAGTAAGATAAATATAGATATAATGGGATAAAAAAGGAATATTTTATATGAAAGATTTTTTAAAAAAGGCGAAAGCCTCTACACAAGTCATAGCTACTTTAGATGGAAAAACAAAGAATAGAATTTTAAATGAGATGGCAGATGCACTCATAGAAAACTCTGTTACTATTGTCGCTGAAAATGAAAAAGACATGTTAGCAGGAAAAGAGAATGCCTTGGACTCGGCACTTCTTGACAGACTGCTTTTAGATGAAAATAGGGTTTTAGCCATAGCACAATCGTTAAGAGAAATATCTGGACTTAAAGAGCCAGTGGGGCGTGTACTAGAGGGTTGGGTAACTGATGATAACTTACGCATAGAGAAAGTAGCTGTACCTATAGGTGTGGTTGGGGTTATCTATGAGTCTCGTCCTAATGTTACTTCAGATGTGGCTGCATTATGTTTTAAAAGTGGAAACGTCGCCATACTCAAAGGTGGAAAAGAGGCTGAACACTCTAACAAGGCTATTGCAACGGTACTTCAAGGTGTACTGCGTAAAAATAACTTACCTGTAGAGCTTATTTCGCTCTTACCAGACTCTTCACGTGAGGGTGTGGCAAAGCTTATAAAAGAAGATGAGTATGTAGACCTTATCGTTCCTCGTGGTGGAGAGGGTCTTATTCGATACATTTCTCAGAACTCTTCTGTACCTGTTGTGAAGCATGATAAGGGTCTTTGCCATACTTATATCCATGCCAATGCAAACCTAAAGAAAGCCATAGAGATAGCTCTTAACGCTAAGTGTCAACGACCTGGTGTTTGTAATGCTATGGAGACACTACTGGTAGACAAAGCTGTGGCTAAAGATGTACTACCAGCACTTTATAAACGTTTTGTGGATGCTGGTACAAAACTTAGAGGTTGTGTTGAGACCAAGAAGTTTATTTTTATAGATTCAGCTACTGATGAGAACTACAATACAGAGTATTTAGCCAATGAGCTTAATATTAAACTTGTAGAGGGTGTTGATGAGGCGATGGCACATATTACTCGTTTTGGTTCTGGTCACTCTGAGGCTATTATTACCGAAAACTATACGGTAGCTGAGAAGTTTTTAGATACCATTGATGCTGCCTGTGTTTATGTAAATGCAAGTACACGTTTTACTGATGGTGGAGCATTTGGATTTGGTGCAGAGGTTGGAATTTCGACCAATAAGCTACATGCTAGAGGACCTATGGGAATAAATGAGTTAACAACGTATAAATTTAAAATATACGGTAGTGGACAAGTAAGATAGTATTGTTTATTAGTCATAAAATGAGATATTTTTTACTCTTTGTTATTTTTACTACATTTTTAAGTGCGAAAACCCTTGGTGACTCTATGTTTACCATTACTTTTGAGGGAAATCAGCAGGTAAGTAGCTCAGACTTAGAGAAGTTTGTCGGAGCAAAGAGACCTTCATTTCTAAAAAAATTATGGGAGAAGGATGAAGCAAAGATAAATAGTATACTTATACCTAAGTTAGATGAAACCTTAGAACAGTTTTATAGAAATGAAGGTTTTTATGATGCCAATGTTACGCATGTATTGGGTGAGTATAAGAGTGTAAAATTTATTATTAAAGAAAATCGACCCATTATTATAGATAAGATTATAGTCAATAGTAATTTAGACATATCTCATGCCATGATGCTTGAAGAGCATACGCGTTTTAGGGCAGAAGATTTTACTGAGACGAAAAAAAATATAAAAAAACTTTTACTTTCACAAGGGTATTGTAGTCCCGATTTAAATACTAAGGCATATATTGATTTAGAAAAGTATACTGCAACAATTAAAATAAAACTGGATAAACAGAAGATATGCCATTTTGGAAATATAAGCATAGAAACACATTCGCCTACAATGAGTGATGATATTATTCTTTCAAGGTTACAGTTTAAAACAGGTGATGTTTTTGATATTAACAAAATAAAAGAGAGTTATGAATCACTTTATGCATTAGAAGCTTTTGACCAACTACACTTGGACTACAGTTTGAATCTTTTCAATCATAAACCTGTAAAAATTAAATATAAAGAGATTAGAAAACATATACATTCACGTATAGGTGTGGGCTATGCTACTGACCTAAAGTTTCAAGCCAAGTATCATTGGGAGTATAGAAACTACCATGGAAATGGGAAAAAGCTTATTTTTGATACCTTGGTATCAGAGAAACAAAAGATGGTGGAGAACAGTTTTTTTGTGCCTTATGTTTTTTCTCTTTATGATTATCATATGGATTTACAAAATAGTGTGGGGTATTCTGAAGAGCGTAACATACATGAGTATGATGAAAAAGTTTTTTATGATAGAATCTACCTTTCCCATAAAAGTAGTCGTTGGTACAACAGTATAGGTTTTGGTATAGAAAATAGAGATATTTCTAATGATAAAACTTTTTTTCTTATCTATCCATTTATGAAATTTATTTATGATAGACGTGATTCTAAGCTTAATCCAACAAAAGGGATATACTTTTCACATGAGATGGAGTATGGTTTGCCATATTCTGCTGATAGTACCACGTATTTAAAATATTTGGAAGAGCTTAGAGCCATTTATACGCTTAATGATATAACACTCTCTGCTGTAGGACGCATGGGTTCCATAAAAGTATACAGCAATGATATGCCTGAGTCAAAAAAGTTTTTTGCAGGTGGAGCATTTTCAAATAGAGCATACAGTTACCATAGAATAGGTATAGTTGCGAAGCAAGATGAAGATATTATTGAAGGTGGTTATACTCTTGCAAACTTAAGTCTTGAAGCTAATTTTCCCATATATAACAATTTTAGGGGTGCTGTGTTTACAGACAATACCATGATATCTGAGAACCAAGGTATATGGGAGTTTTCTAATAATGTTATAACGTCAGTTGGTTTGGGTTTTAGATATATGACACCCATAGGACCTTTTAAAATTGACATGGGATTTAATGTTAAAGACAGACATGAAAATGCTGTTCACTTTCAAGTGGGACAATCATTTTGATACGTTTGATTTATTGGTTATTGGTACTTATAGAAGTAGCTTTAATTGTTTTTGTACTTTTGTTATTTATAGCAACTGACTCTAGAACCATAAAAATTATAGCTGATGAATCACTCTCTTCTACAAAGTTTAGCTATGAATCAATTGAGGGTAACTTTATTACAGGTTTAGAAATAAAAGATTTGGCATTTGATAATAAAACACTTGTAAGTAGTGCGACATTACATTGGAATCCGATATCACTTATTTATAAAAAAATCACTTTAACAGAGGTCGACGCTAAAGGTGTTGATATTGATAATATTGTAAAGATGATAGATGGATTTGATAAGAAAAAGAAATCTTCATCTTCTCTCTCTTTACCTTTAAGTTTGTCCATGGAAAATATACATTTAGATATCAATCCTTATACTTATGCTGGTATTAGACTGGACTCTTTTCTATTTGAGACAGAGAGGATGGATATAAATAAAGATTTGTTAATTGATGCAAATAACCTTTATCTTTATTTTAACTCAGACATTGTAGATGTAGAGTTAAGGGGTAACATAGATAAGAGTAAAGTCTTACTAAGTAAGGTCAACTTAAAAGAGATAGGCAGTAGAGAAATAGCTGGTTTTGTACGAGAGATACGGAAAATAAATAATAGTAAAAAAGTAAAAGAGAGCAACAGCTCTAAATCTACTAAAAAAAGCTCTGAACCTTTTTTAAAAGAGTTAAAAGTAGAGCATATTTATGCCACAATGAAAGATGTGACTTATGGTCCATTTAGTATGAATGATGTAAAGCTTGATATATCAGATGCAGAATTTGACACGTATAATAACTATACTTATAAAGCAAAGAAAGTGGACTTTAAAGGAAATACTACCTATGGTTCAGTGAAGTTTAAGGGGTATATTAAAGATTCAAATATTTATGCAAAAGGTGGATTAGTACTAAGTAAAAAACTTTTTTCTATGTATCATTTACCTCTTAATTATAAAAATCTGCATAAATTACCTGGAACACTTCATCTCAATCATCAAGGTGTTTGGATAGATATAGAGCATCAAGTAAAAGATTTGTTAACTCTAAAGACAGATTTTAATATAGATCTTACAAAAGTGAAACACAGTTTGGCTTATGTTTATAAAGATAAAAAGGTCATTATAGACAGTAAAGCAAAAGCAAATATGACCTATGGAGACAATGCCAATATAGAGAGTAGGGTACTTGTCGATATTGCTAAAAAAGGTTATACGGTTTATAGTGGAAAAGTAGATGTTCCAAAGGTTAAAAACTTACCTGAGGAGTTGACAGATTATCTTATTAGAGATTTAAAGGCTGAGTATAAAGGCGATAAAAATGGTTTAGAAGTAAAGGTTGACTCTAAGCTTATAGATGGAACATTTATAACCAATGGGTACAAGAGTGCTGTTTTGAAGTTGAAAAGTAAAGAGAAAAATGTCTTGCTTAAAAAAATGCTTCCTGCTACGCCAAAAGAGCTAGAGCATGAGTATGTGGCTTTAAATAGTAAAAGTTTTTTTGATTTTAAAAATATTTCTAATTCAGATATTGATCTAAAATTAGATTCTGATATGATAAATTTAGAGGCAAAAATGAAACTTTTGAAGCCTTATAAAATAATATTTACAGGTCGCATACCTGCCAAAAGTTCCTTGTCAAGAGTGAGTAAAAATATAAAACTACAACAAATAAAAAATATTGCAGGTGATGTTTTAATAGAAAATGGTTTATACACGGTCAATATAAAAGATAGTAATGATTTGGCATTTTCTTTAAAATATAACAGTAAAACGAAGCTTATAAGTAATGGAGAGATTTTACTTGCAGGTGAAGAGATTAAATTTTTTAATACAAATAATGAAAATTTAGAGTTAAAGTTAAATGTTACTAGGCTTCAAAAGTTACTGGATACAGTTGAAAAATACTATGATATTACACTGCCTGTATTAAAAGGAAAAGTCGATATTATTGTTGTAAAAAATAAAAATGGTCTTTTGAAATTTTCTATAAAATCACCTCTTGTCAAATATGTTTCTGGTTCTGAGTTGGATATTGAAAAAATAGATTTACAATTTACACTCGATACAAATGGAAATATAGTTCTTGATAAATACCGTTTTAGAATTGATAACAATCCCTATTTTAAAGATTACTATGCCCATAAACCTTCGTATTTAAATTTAAAAAATGGAACTTTAAATATTAAGAAGTTGTGGTTAAATAATAAAGCAGAAATTGATGGAAGTTATAGTTTAGAAAATTCAAGTGGTAATTTTAATTTTTCTGCAAAAAAATTCCCTTTTATCAATAGAGATTTTGATTTACTTTTTAACTTAGATGGAAAATTGAGTATACATGGTAATAAGCTTGAAGTTGATGGTGAAGTTGATATTTTAGGGAACAGTATTCATTATGATATAGCAGGGTCGAGTATTGTTGAAGATTCTGATATTATCATTGTACAAGAGCAAAAAGCAAAGAAAGAGTCAGCATTAAAAAATTTAAAACTTTATTTAAAAATCAAGAGTGAAAAACCTCTAAAGTATTATGGAAAAAATACAAAGATAGAGTTTTATAATGAGTTGAGAGTTATAAAAGAGTATGAGACAGATTTTATGGTTACAGGTATGTCTACGGTTACCAAAGGGTATTATGAGATGGAAGATAAACGTTTTACACTCAATGAGAGTCACCTATATTTTGCAGGAGACCCTAAAAAACCTCTTTTAGATATAAAAGCAAACTATGTAAAAGATGAATATACCATTCATATTTTTATCTCTGGAAGTGTTGATGAACCTATTGTAAACTTTAATTCAGAACCCTATTTAACACAACAAGAAATTTTGTCTTTAATTCTTTTTGATGGAACGGGTTCCAGTTCGGGTCAAGGAGCAGAAGCCTATACTTTACTTGGAGGTACATTTGCTAAGGGACTTATAAAAAGTTTGGGTATAGATGTTGACCACCTATTTTTAGGAACCAATGCAGATGATGAACTCTCCTTAGAAGTAGGACGAAAGATATCAGATGATATTACCTTTATGTACATGTATAAAAATGGAGAAAATGGAGCAAAGGTTAGAGTAGAGCATAGTAAAAAGTTTGAGACGGACATTATTATAATGCCCAGTGCTTCTAGTGTGGAGTTTTTGTATCGGAAAGATAGGTAGAGGTAGAGAATATCACTACTCTTTACCCATTAAAATCATGGCAGACCAGAGATATGGTTCTGTAAAATCTTTACTTTTTAAAAGCTCTAGTTTGGCTCGACGTAGGGCATCTCTATGAGACAATCCTTTTTTTAGATTGAGATAGAATTGTTCCATAAGTACACTACTGGCTTTATCATTTATAGACCATAGTGTAACAAGTATATCTTTTGCTCCTGCCTCCATAAGTGCTTTTGCTATGCTAGAGACGCCTTCAGCATTTTCTATTTTTCCTACGGCTGTTTGACAGGCTGAAAGTACAACCAACTGGGTTCCTTGAAGATGAAGTGCCGAGAGCTCTAAGCCTGAAATAGGTTGGTCTAAGTAGATAAAAGTATTGAGTAGTGGGTTTGGATTATTTACTTTTATATCATAGGCTCCATGGGTTGATAGGTGTAATAGCTTAGGTCTTTGGAGTTGAAATAGTTTTTCTTTCGTGGCTTTTTCTTCTTTAAAAAACTTTGCATTGGGATAGATGTTTTTAATCTTTTGACTTTCTTTAATACTGTAGTTTAGATTCGCTAAAGAGCTATAGTTTGAAAAGTCAGATTTGGCAAATATACTCATCTCTTGCATATGGTTGTTTTCTTGCTTATTTGTAATCAGTTCTCTACCTGAAGGAATATAAGTGATATTTACTTTTTCTATTAGATAGCTTTTACTTTTTTCATTATAAAGAGTTTCAAATGGAATGAGGTTCAAAGAAGCATCAGGAGAGATAATAAGTGTGTTATATTTTTGGAATGCTATTTGTGGAAAGAGAATGTTATAAACTTTTCCCATAATATTTTGAAAACCATTTTTTTTAAGATAAGATTTTTTATTGATATCTTCTTGAAAGTTTTTAATTTTCTTTTCAATAACTTGACTCTCTTTAGTAGATATTTTTTCTAATGTAACTTCTTTATTATGATTAACAGTAAAAAGATAGTAGTTATTATCAATTTTAGCAAAGTCAATATAGAGTTCATCTTGATGTAAAAGTTGGCTAACTTGTTGGTAGTCAATGCTATTTTTAGCTTTTTTATAATAAAAAAACTTTAAACTAAATTGACGCTCTAGTTTATTGATTTTTCTTTTTAAGGAGTCAATATGTCCTTTGTCTATGGTACTTTTTTGAAAGGCATGTGCTAATGCTTTTTTAGAGCGTTTATACTCTTGAATCAATAGAGTATTTTCTCCATTGAGGCTGAGTCTTCTAATGGCATTCTCTTCATCAAATAACTTTCTTTTATAATTCAACCAACGATTAAATAGTTCTTTTGTATGCGTACCATTATAGGCATGAAATAAAGAGTTTATAAATTTTTGATGTTTTTCTCTATATCTTTTTTTTTCTTGAGTACTGAGTGTCGAAAATATAATCTCTTGATTCTGAGAGAACCCATCAAAAGCATAAAGTGCATGAGTAAAATAACTTTCTGTATTTTTCAACTTTTTTTCAACTTCTGCTAGGTGGTAGTGAGTGTTATAGCATTTTTCATAAAATAGGGGAAACTTTTCACGGTATATCTCTATGGCTTGTTTATAATAGATTAGGGCTTTATTGTAGTGTTTATTTATTTCTTTTTCTATAGCAATATCATAATATAAATCTGCAACTTCCAAGCTATCTCTTCCATATAGGAGACGTTGGTTTTTTAGAGAGGTTGTAAAATGTCCTTTGCCCTCTTTTATAATTCCAAGTAAGTTGTTCAGTCGAATGGTTTCAGGGTAGAGTTTATCATGAATAGATTCCATAATATTTAGTGCAGACTCTAAAGGCACAATAGCTTTTGTAATCTGATTTAATTCTATATAATCTTTGGCAATATCTGAAAGTATGTTGGCTTGTTCTTCAGCTTGGTAGCTATTTTCTTTTATCATCTCATAGGCTTCTTGATGATAGGTTAGTGCTTTATGATGTTCTTTGAGTATGTCGTAAGAGTCTGCAATACCTTCTAATGTTTTTGCTTTAAAAATTTTACTTTTTAAACTCTTATTTCCATAGAGTTGAGCTTTTTGAAATCTATTAATGGCGAGTTGAATCATCTGTTCATCTAGATATAGCTGTGCCAATTTAAAATTTGTATGAGCTAACTCTCTTGCATCTGTTTGATGTTGAATTTTTCTCTCTAATAGTTTAATATTTTCTTTATTTTTTGATATAGATGGGCTTTTATGCGAACAATTAACAAAAAGAAGGGAAATGAGAATTATTTGTAGAGTTTTAATTTTTATCCTTAAGTTTTTTACTTATAATTATAACATGAATTAGAGGAGAATATCTATTGAAAAAGAAGATAATAACAATGTTTATTTTAAGTTCATTGTCTCAAGCTGATAGTAGCACGGTTGATGAAAACTTATGGAGTTTTGGAATGTTTATGCCATGGGATTTTACCTATGTAAAACAAGATAATGGTAAAGGAGCTTATATATTTCCTTTTTATGGTTTTGGTGCTTATGCTGACTACAATAATGTAGAGTGGTCTTTATATTGGCAACAGGTTGATTATAGCTCTAAGAGTTTACAGAATTATGATAACTATGCAGGACATCGCTATGGAAGCTCACTGCTGTATGGGTTTAATCCACATTTTAAAGCAGGTACCTATGTTAATCAAACAGAGTTTATTTCTACAGGGAAATCTTCTGGTTATGAAAAGGGTACACTTTTAAGTTATGGGTTAAAAATGCTCTATAACCCAAATAGACCAAAAGAACCTGAGCAAAAACGTACTTTTCAACTTAACTATATGCTCTCTTTAGGTTACCTAGATGGAACAGATGTAAAGGTATATAAGAGAGGTTATGAGTTTATTAATGGTAGACTTCAAGAAGTTAGTAGTAAAACCTATCCTGACTTATCAGGCTATACGTTCTCTTTAGGGCTTATGTCTAAGTTTTAGTAGTTCTTACTGTCCCAAACCAAATAGTCTAGAGCTTTGTCTTTAAGTAATAAAACATGGATTTCTAGAGAAGCATTATTTTTTCGTCCCTCTTTAGTAAAGTTCTTTCGTTGAAGTTTTTCTATAAACTCTTTTTCTGTAGTGACTAAGCTTCCATGGGGATAGTTGGAGAGTTCTTTAGGTGTTATAATGGCAAAGTATCGTTTATGTTTCTCTTTACATAGTGTTCGTACAGTTTTTAGTATCTCTTTACTTAGTAGTTTTTTAGCCTCAGCTTCTGAAAAAAAGTAGCTTGTCCTTAGTGTCGTTGTAACTTGATAGAGTGACTCTTTTTGTTTGATACTAGAGTTGAGATAAGTACTAAGGTTTGCATCGGATATGGTAGAGCGATAGGTATAGTGTTTATCAACACATCCTATAAAGAGTAGGGTAAAAGTAAGAATAAAAAGAAGTTTTTTCATTTGACTAACTCTTCTATTTTATGAAATAGTTCTTTTTTAAAAACCTCTTTAAGCCCTTCGTTGTTTTCATAGTTATCGACCTCTATAAAAAGTTTTGTTTCTTCTTTCTCTAAAGTGATTTTTAAAATAAATAACTTCTGTTTAAACTCACTCTTTTCAATAGTTGATGTATCTGGAAGTACACGGGTGGTGAACATGGCTATAACAGCAAAAGTATTATGTATGTTTATACTGGCTTCTTTTTGAATGTTTTTATCTTTAATGGCAAGAAGTTCTATTTTTAGTAAGGTAGCTTTTTTATTAGAACTTTTTTGCTTGGTTTTAATCTTTCTAAGAAGTTGATTTTCTATTTTTCTCTCATCAAAGGTTAATATATCATCTGCTGAGTTATTAAAGATGACTTCATTAATATATACTTTATTAGGTAATGAAATTGCTTGGGTATATTTCCCCACAGCTAAGGGCTGAGAACAGCCTATAATTAAAAATGTGATGATAAGTATAATGTATTTATTCATTTGATTATTTTAGAAAAAAAAGGGTACTTTTAGGCTTAAATTAATTTATTCTTTAATAGTTTAATTTAAGATGCATCTATTTCTCAACTCATTGGATATAATTTATAATATTAAAAACAAGGAAATATATGAAAAGAAAAGTTACGACAATAGGCTTAGCATGTGCTGTACTATTTTTTACTGGATGTGAAGTGGAAGAAAAGATAGATAAGAGAATGGATAAGATAACAAATAGTTTAGAAACATTAGTAGAAGCAAGTAAAAAAAGTTCATCTACTACAGCTACAAAAGGCTTTTCTTGTGATAATAAAGAGGTACTTACCATCTTAAAAAGGATAGTTGATCGTAAATTTAATGGAGACTTTGAAGTTGAAAAAGAAAATATTGTAATTTGGGATTATAATAATGTAGGACGTTATACATGTAAAGCTAAAATTAAAAAAGTTGGTGAACAAAAAAATAATACTTCTTCTAGAAAAAATGATAATGAATTAATTTATTCTATGTTAGGCGAAATGTTGGCTCCAGCTCAATATGGTATTAGTAAAGACGGTGGATGGGTAAACTATTATACTTATGTAACCACAACGTCAGATATGTATGTTGAACTGTTTACAAGAGTAGAAAATAACGAATAATTTTATTAGCTCATTTATTAAAATATAAATGAGCTATGTTATCTATTTTACATCAAATGAGTATCTCATATCTCCATAATTTGCACCAAAGAGGTGAGTATAAAAGTGTAGGTATACTTTCCCATCTTGAATAGGTGTGAATGTATAAGTTTTTTCTTTAACAGGTGTTGTTAAATTAATATTTTTAATTTTTCCTTTTTCATCTACTATTTCACATTGAATAGCATTGAATGAAGGGTTTGTATTACGGTCACCAAGGTTTGTTAGGTGAAGATAATGCTCTTTTGCTGAATCTACATTTTCTAGTACATACCAATCATCAGAATCACTGGTTCCAATGGCTGTTGCATTGTATTCCTTATTTAATTCTATAGGGTATGATACTTTTTGAAAGTTGTTATATTCAAAGCTAGTAGCATCTTGTATTAGCCCATCTTCTAAACCTATTTTAACTTCAAATTCAAAACGAGATGAGTAATCACCTAGAGAATATCGGCTATCAAATTTAATATAGAGTTTTCCATCATTCTTTGCTGTAAAGGCATAGGTGTTTTCTCCAACTACTGTTGAAAGTTTTCCTTTTTTAATTTCACCTTCGTCATCTAAAATAAAATAAGGCACATAAGTATATGAATAGTTATCATTTCTATCACCTTTATTTTGTAGATGAAGATAATATTCATGTCCTGCTTTAGCTGTTTCAAGAACAAACCAATCAACATGATCTTCAGCTGAAACAGTATCTTTATATGATTTATTAAAGATTATTTTTTGAGCTAAAGCTCTATCGTCTACACTACTTGGTTCTTGACCTGTTTTATTACTAGAAGTGTCTTCAGCACCACAGCCAATTAAAAGTAGACTGCTTAAAGCTATTGATGCAATTGTTTTTATTTTCATTTTTATATCTCCTTAAATTTTTATATATGAATATCTTTTACTATTAAAGTTGATTCTCTTCCCACTCTTTTTTACTAATAGAATTTTTTATAGTATTTAAAGAAGATCCTACAGCAATAATTGCATTTAAAATAATCTCTGATTGAACATGTGGATTGTTAAATTTATTAAAAGCAGCTCCAACTTCTACTTTAAATAGCATTACTGATAGGAGTTCTCCATCTTTGTTAAATTCAGCCAACATAGGAATCTTATCCCAAATTAGACGTAAATCTCTACTCTTGTCAAATGATGGAACGCTTCGTCCATAAATTTTTTCTATAACTTTTTTGTTAAATGGAGCAGTAAACTTTCTGTACTCATTACCTCTGTTTTTAACAGCCTCTTTATAAAGTTTCGCAAATTCATTATCTGCTGAGTGGTCAGCTATGTAACTGTTAACCTCATTCATATAGACATTTTCAGAAAAGTGTACCCATTGATTCGTAGCCGTTATGGTTGTTGTATGATACGATAATGAGTGTCTAGGCATATCATAAAACTTAACAAATGGTTTGGCAAGTGTTGGCTCTTGGAAATCTTTTAAAAGATTATCAGCAGATTTACCACTCATTTTATCTTGAAGCATTTTAGTTACACCCTCTGGACTATACTTTCGTGCAATTTCATCCATAGCACAACCTGTAAATATAGTCAGCATTGTTGATGTTAAGATTGTTGTTTTAATTATGTTTTTTACTTTCATTTTTTCTCCTAATTTATGGTTAAAATTCCATTATTACTCTCTGTTATAGTTTCTACAGAACCTTTTAGATGATTAATCCTATCGCTAAAACTTGTAGTTTTATTTACCTACTAAGTCACACCTTTAAAAGAGTATTGCTACTAATCTGATGCTTATTGTTACTTTTTTTATACGCTTCATTTAAAAGAGTCTCCCTATACAATTTTGCTCTATGATGATTCTTATCTTTGGGTATAATAGCTATAC
>Ga0256827_10001650_pt1 | contig 14338 bp, 12 predicted proteins | sample CV84metaG_FD_185977 | JGI IMG/M metagenome (GOLD analysis project Ga0256827, IMG submission 185977) | Hydrothermal vent microbial communities from East Pacific Rise, Pacific Ocean - CV84 | ecosystem: Environmental > Aquatic > Marine > Hydrothermal vents | place: Pacific Ocean: East Pacific Rise... | reverse complement strand
TTAAAAAAGAAAGCTTTGCTTTTTATAGTCTCTGATTTTGTAGGGGATATAGATTTAAAACTCTTGGCTAAAAAACATGATATTTTTGCAGTCATTGTACGAGATAAATTTGAAGAAAACCCTACAGAATTAGGATACTTAAGACTCATAGATATGGAAACCAAACAGAGTTTTGAGGGTGATGTCGATGGAGGTACTTTGAAAAACTATAAAAAAGCACTCCATGACAATGATGAGAAGCTTTATAAGCAGTTTAAAAAGCAAGGTGTGAGATTTACCAAGATTTACACAGATGAAGAGCCTACATTAAAACTAATGAAGAAGATGCGATGAATGAAAATAATATAAGTACACAATTACGTGATATAAAACCATTACTTGAAATACCAGATAGCTCTTATTATATCTATTGGGGGCTTATCATATTTGTTATCTTATTATTTTTGGGTATTTTATTTTTTGTATTTAAAAAGCTTTGGGAGAATAGAAAAATTAATCTTGCCAAAGGGTACTTAGAAGCCATTAAAAAAATAGATTGGAAAGATAGTAAAAAGTCAGCGTATGAGGCGACACACTTTGCAAGACTTTTAGCAACAGATGAACGAAGAAAAGAGCTTTTTTCACAGCTTGAGCCTATGTTAGAACAGTATAAATATAAAAAAGTGGTAGATGCAATAGATGCAGATACACAAAATAAATTTAATCTTTATGTGCAGGTGGCAGATGAGTCAATTTAGTTTTGAATATCCATTATTATTGTTAAGTATTGTACTCTTTGTACTTTGTGCTAAGTTTTGTAAAGAACGTTCTAGAGCTATATTTTTCCCTCATGTGAAGTCACTGATGGTTCAGAGCGCAAAAAGTACATCATGGCTGAATGTTCTTAAGTGGGTAGGTATTGTTTCTGCGGTGATTGCTTTAGCTTCACCTGTGATAACGAAGTCTTACTCTAACTCTAAAAAAGAGGGGCGTGATATTGTACTCATTATAGACTCTTCAGACTCTATGAGACAAAGAGGGTTTGACCCTCAAGATTTATGGCGTAATAAATTTGATGTGGTCAAAGAGGTTGTAGGTGATTTTATAGAGAAACGTAAAAATGACCGTATAGGTATGGTCACCTTTGCTGACATTGCTTTCATCGCTTCGCCTTTGACTTTTGAAAAGAAGTTTTTGACAGATATTACGCGTATGCAGAAGATGGGTGTAGCAGGAAAGAGAACAGCGATTAATGATGCCATTGTGCAGAGTTATAACTTACTGACAAAAAGTAAAGCCAAGTCTAAAATAGCCATACTCCTAACAGATGGTGTGGACAACATGTCAAAAGTACCTTTTGAAGATGTGAAGAACCTTATAGCGAAACGTGACATCAAGCTTTATGCCATAGGGATAGGGGATGCACGCGACTATAATGGGGCATATTTAAAAGCATTGGCAGAGGCTGGACATGGTTTGGCGTTTGGGGCACGTGATGCGAGTACACTAGAGAAAATCTATGAAGAGATAGATAAACTAGAAGCCACAAAAATAGATGACAAAAAAATAGTACAGCATACATACCTTTATATCTACCCACTCTTTTTGGCGATATTGGCTTTATTGTTATTTATCTATTTTAGAAATAGTAAGGGGGTCTAGGCATGAATAGTATGGAAATGAGTTTTGTTAATCCTCAATTTTTCTGGGTCATGATAATCCCTTTTGTTATCTTGGCATTTTTAATAAGTACGAATAAAGAGAGACTCTCTCGTGTGTTTGAGGAGAAAGTACTCAAGCGCTTAAGTGCCACAGATGAGTCTATGCCAATGATAGTACGGAATGTACTAATGTTCTTGGCTATCTTTTTTATGATAGTAGCTATGGCACGTCCTGTCATGGAAAAAGGAGATAAAAAGGTAGAAGTACAGGGCTTAACATTGCTTACCGCACTTGATATCTCTGGATCTATGCGTAGTAAAGATGTCTATCCAAATAGACTAGAGTTTGCCAAGAAAAAAATGGCAGTACTTTTTGATGCTATGCCTAGTGATGAAATTGGAGTCGTTGCATTTGCGTATAGCCCTTTTGTATTGGCACCTTTTTCTACAGATAAAGAGACACTAAAAATGATGGTAGATGGTGTAGATGATAGTTATATTAACATGGGTTCTACAGATTTCTCAGCACTAGGTGAACAAGTAGCAACACTGCTTGAAGAGAAAAAACCTAAGATACTTGTACTCTTCTCTGATGGTGGTGATGAAGAAGCCATTGCTGGATTTGCAGATATACTGGAGGCAAATGAGATAGACCTTTATGTAGTGCTAATAGGTACAGAGAAAGGGGCACCTGTCATAGATGAAAAGGGTAAACCCTTTAGCTTAAAAGATGGCACCATCGCCATTACACAACGAAATAATACGTTAGGTGAGGTAGCCAAGAAGCTTGGCGGTGCGTATGTTGTAGCAAGTAATGGTAAAGAGGACGTTCAGCAGTTAGTCAATGTTATACGAGGTAAGTATAAGAACCAACAACAAGGTGAGGTGACAGTGAAAGAACGTGTGGAGTATTTTTACTACCCACTTGGATTTGGATTACTATTACTGTTGATAGCATTTTCTTCGATGCCTAAAAGGAGAGAAGTATGAGTAAAATAGTTTTCATTTTATTGAGTGTACAAGCTTTACTTTATGCAGGGTTGACTGATTTTAAAACCATACAAAAAGCGACACAAGCGTATGAGGCTAAAGAGTATGGGAAGAGTGCAACATTGCTAAAAAATCTAGAGGCAAAAAGCCCTCAAAAACAATATGACATAGGAAACGCACTGTATAAAAACAAAAAATATGATGAGGCACTTGAAGCGTATGAAAAAGCAGAAGGTATAGATGAAGCACAGAGGTTACACAATATGGGTAACAGTTATTTTCAAAAAAAAGAACTAGATAAAGCAATAGAAACGTATGAAAAAGCTTTAAAAATAAAAGAAGATAAAGATACAAAATTTAACCTAGAACTTGCCAAAAAACAGAAGAAAAAAGAAGAAGAGAAAAAGAAGCAAGAAGAAAAGAAAAAAGATAATAAAAAAGATAAAGATAAAAAAGACGAGAAAAAGAAAGACGAGAAAAAACAAAACAAAGATAAGAAAGACGAAGATAAAAAAAATAAAGACCAAAACAAGAAGAAAGAAGAGAAAGACAAAAAACAAAAGCAAGATAAGCAGAAAAAAGACAAACAAAAGAAAGATAAGAAAGACAAAGAGGGCAAGAAGAAAAAGGATGGAAAGAAAGATAAAAATGATGCCAAAAAGAAAAATAAACCTAAAGACAAAAAAGGTGACAAATCATCATCGAAACCCAATGAACAAAAGAAGATGAGTAAAGAAGATAAGCTTAAAGAACAAGAGTTAAAACGCCTCATGAAGAAGATGAGAAAAGGTAAAACACCTACAATGATGTATCAGATGGGTGAAAGTAAAAAAGGTAAAAGGAGTGAAGATGCGAAACCTTGGTAGCATATTTATAAGCATGGTATTGAGTTTTGGACTTGCTTATGGGGCAAGTGTAGAAGCTACGGTAAATACACAAGAAGTAGTTAAAGGTAATCCTGTACAGCTACGCATAAAAGCCATAGGAGGAAGTGCAGCTTTCCCTAACATACATGAAATAGATGGTTTGATGGTAACAAACTCTGGTACAAGCAGACAAAGTAGTATGCAAATCACTGCTAATGGAATGAAAAATGAAACATCAACAGTGAGAAAATACATTTTTGTACCTGAACATGATATGGTCATCCCTTCGTATACTGTGCGTATAGGAGGAGATAACTATAAGACGAAGCCTATACACATTAAGGTAGTAGAGTCACAAGCGCCACAGGTACAAAAAAATGGTAAATTTTCCTTTGTATTAAAAGCAGATAAAACGTCTGTTAGTGTGGGTGAATCTTTTGTGATAACCCTGTTTATATCTATCTCTGACAGACTCAAAGGCATCCAAATCTCTGACTATGTTGCACCGACAGCTGCAGATTTCTTCATTAAAGAGATGGCAGGGCAAAAAGAGTATGCACATAATGGCTACACGGTCATAGAAAAACAATATATAGTCACTACCAAAAAAGAGGGTAACTTGACCATCTCTCCAGCTACTGCGAGACTTGGACAGCCAGACTGGAGTAGACAAGACATCTTTGGAAGACCTAGTTTATCTTGGATGCCTATAGTCTCTAATGACTTGATTGTGGAAGTTAAAGCTTTAAACACTGATGCTGAACTAGTAGGAGAATTTACTGTTGATGCAAAAATAGATGCACAAAAAGTTAAAGCCAACAAACCAGTGAATCTTACGGTAAAAATAGAAGGAAAAGGAAACTTAGAAGATTTTGAGTTTCCTAAATATGAGATAGATGGTGTGACAGTCTACTCAGATGAGGCAAAAGTGGAGAGCCATTTAGATGGTAGCACTTTGAAGAGTAGTTACTCTAAAAGTTTTGCTTTTATCGCAGAAGATGACTTTGTCATACAAGAGCGTGAGATAACAGTATATAACCCAAGTACAAAAGAGACGATAGCGTTAAAAATACCAAAATATGAAATAACCATAGACGGTAAAAAAGTACTAAGTTCTCCTGTGGTATCTAGCAATACTACAGCTATACCAGTAAGTAAAGTGGTAGAAAAAGAAGTTGTTGTGAAATCTATCAATTGGTGGGTGTCTTTACTGGCATTTGTATTAGGTATGTTAGCAATGTATCTGTTACGTTTTATGCCTAACCCCTTAGGCGCTAAAGAGAAACCTTATAAAGAATCTGAAGCACTTAAAATCCTCTATGCACACATTAGTGAAGGGGCAGAGGTAGAAGAGATGGTACGTAAACTGTATGCGAAAAAGAATGGTGATAAGTCTGTTGTGATAGATAAAAAAGAACTTAAAGCAATGGTGGAGCGTTTTAGATAGGGGGTAATACTCTGGTAAGAGTTTTCTTATAAAGTTTGTTGTATAAACAAATACTTTTTAAGGGAAAAAGAATGAAACTTTATGATAAAAATGGGGGGGGGTACTATCCTCTCTTCTAAACTTTTAATACTTGGTGCCACACTGGCACTTCTTATAGGCTGTAGCTCAAAAAATAATAATACAGAAGAAAATAAAGCCTACTACATTACGCCACTACAGAGTGCCTCTACTAAAGTAGCCAATATCGACCTACTTAGTGCTGAAGCCACCATACAAAGTAGTGATGTCACTGCACGAAAGATGCTTGGCTTTACAAGAGTACACCATAGTGCCTCTAAAGATGTCAACCAAAGCTTAGGTAACTTTACACACAATTTTGATAAGCGTATCAACCCACCTTTAGACTATGCCAAAGAGCCTCTCGCCTCTGCAAGGTATGATACGGCACAAGAATCATGTGAAAGTGGCTGGGAAGATTTGGCTCCTCGTGTATATCTAGGAAAATTAGCACAGGCACAAGCAGTCTACGATGCGTCTAAAGAGATATGTGACATCTATGAAAATGGAGAGATAAAAGCCTCTATGCTCATCAAAGATGCCTCTAAAAAAGCATTGGCATCAAATGCCTTGAGACTTTTAAAAAATCCAGATGGTACAGAACTACTCTTTTTTAAAGACAGTGTAGGCATATGGGGAAATGTTAGCCATGCACCCATAGAATTTAAAGAGAGTGCAGAGGGATATAGTCTTACCTTAGCCAATGACACCGTAGAGAGTTATGATAAATCGGGTAAGCTGACAAGTATAACCAACGCTGCACAGAACCTCACACTTGTCTATGATGACAAGGGCAGGCTCTCTACCCTAACCAATAGCTTTAACCAAAGCATCACACTAAACTACGATGCAAACAGTAGTTTACTTACAGAACTTACAAGCTATGATGGCACCAAAGTAAGCTACAGCTATGATGAAAACCATCACCTCGTAAAAGTTACCTACCCAGATGCTAGTACAAAAACCTACGAGTATAATAGTGATGCAAAACTCACAGCCATCAAAGATGCCTCTGGTACAGTAGTAAAAAGTTTTACCTACACAGAGGGTAAAGTTACAGCCACAGCAGATGCCAATGGTGCCAACGCGCAAAGCATCAACTATGATACGGCTAACACCACTGTGACACAAAATGGCGTAGAACGTACCTATAACTTCCTCATACAACACTCCCTTGCTAAAGTAGCCACCATTGAAGATGATGAGGGCATAAGCTCTTATACCTATGATGCAAACGGCTACCCTCTAAGTGTCACAGACAAACTGGGTGTGACAACACTTACTACCTACAATGACAGAGGCTTGGTGGTGAGTCGTGTAGTCAAAGCAGGTACGAGTGCTGAAGAGATCACGCTTAGTAGCTATCATAAGAAGTTTCATAAGCCAACCAAAGTAGTCAAAGCAGGGGTGGCTACTTTTTATGAGTATACAGACAAAGGTCAGCTGAGTAAAAAAGTACAAGGTTCAGTGACACCTAGCAGTAAAAAACTCTCTGCTAAGAAACTTTTTGCACTCTCTGCAAAAAGTCTTAAAAGTGCAGGAGATATACAAACAAAGGAAAGCAGCTACAGCTACAATGACCAAGGACTCCCAAATGGTACAACTTTACCAAATGGTGCAAGTACTAGCAGTAAGTATGACGCAGAGGGTAACCCTACTGAACAGACCAATGCCTTAGGCTTTACAGCAAAAACCACGAAGTTTGACAAAGCTGGACGTGCGTTAGAGAGTATAGACATCAACGGTAAAGTAAGTACTAGCACCTATGACAGCATGGGTAGAGTACTTACCTCTACAGTAGATGGGCAAACCACTACTTACAGCTATGACAGTACGGGAAGAGTCACTAAGACTACTTACCCAGATGGCTTAGAAACCTACAGCAAATATGACAGTGCAGGCAATACCATAGAGAGTGGAGACAATCAAGGTTCTAAAACACTTAACACTTATGACAGTAACAACAACCTCATAAAAACAGAAACCTTTAAAGATGACGTCTTAACCAACCAAAGCCAAACTGAGTACGACAGTAAAAACAGAGTTACTGCGACCATAGACAGCTTTGGTAACAAGAGTACTTTTAGCTACAACAGCAAAGGACAAAAGGTTAAAATCACAGATGCGCTAGGACGTGTGACTACTTATGCTTACGATGACTTAGGACAACTCGCCAAAGAGACCAACCCTGAGGGTAAAACCACAGAGTATACCTACAACACTAAAGGGCAAAAGACCAAAGTCATCACTCCTAACAAAGCAGTATTTAGCTTCAACTATGATGCACTCCAAAGAGTGACAAGTAAAAACAACCCTGACCGTGGAGAAACTACCTACACCTATGATATCTCTGACAACATAGCAAGCGAGACTAACGCAAAAGGTGAGACAAAAACCTATACCTATGACCTAGCCAACAGAAAGACAAGTACAAGTTATGATGACGCAACACTTAATGAGACTTATGAGTACGACCAAGGCTCTAACGCCAAAGGTAAACTCACCAAGATAAGTGATATAAGTGGTAGTGTAGAGTTAGCATATGATGCTAAAGGCAATATAGCAAGCAAGATGCAAACCATCACTTCGATACCTTCGACAAGCTCAGGTACCGATTCAGTGACCGAATTTACCACAGGCTACACTTATAATGAACAAGATAAACTAAGCACACAAACCTACCCAAGCGGTAAAGTCATCAGCTATGAGTACGATGCTAAAGGAGAGTTGGTATCTATCAGCATAGATGGTAATGACTACATCACAAACATACAAACAAACCAAAACGGCTTACTCAGCTACACCTACAGCGATGGTACTACCCACACAAGAGAGTACGACACAAACGGTAGAGTTACTAAGCTCATTTACCCAGACTACACAGAAGTAGTTAACTACAATGAAGTGAGTAACATCACAAGCATCACAGCAGATGACAAAACAAAGCGGTTTGATTATGATGCTATAGATAGACTTGTAAGCTATGACCTCAATGCCACAGAGTACCAAAGATTTACCTATGATGCCAATGGGAACAGACTCTCTCAAAATCAAGAGGTCAACAGAAGCCAAAGTTACATTTATACAAATAACACAAATATACTAGAGCAAGTTATTCATACCCTTAGAGTAGATGAGAACACCACCCAAACAGAAAAAGAAGTAACCTACACCTATGACAAACTAGGTAACATCATAAACGATGGTAGCCATACCTACACTTATGACAGTAGAGCTAGACTAGTAGGTGTAGATGATAACATCACCTATGAGTACAACTACGATAACAGAAGAGTAAGTAAGACAGTAAACAACACGACTACCTACTACATCTACGAAGCACATAAGCTAGTAGGTGAGTATGATGAGAATGGAGATGTCATCAAAGAGTATCTCTACTATGGAGATACACCACTAGCAGTCATCACAAACACAGACATACATAAGATATATGCAGACCATTTAGATACGCCTAGAAGAGTAGCAGATACAGACAATCAGATTATCTGGTCTTGGGAGAGTTCTCCGTTTGGTGAAACAAAGCCTACTGGAATGTATACGTTAAACCTTAGATTCCCTGGGCAGTACTTTGATGTGGAAACTGGAACGCATTATAATATCAATAGAGATTATAACCCTGTGACTGGTAGATACATACAATCTGATCCTATTGGGTTGGATGGTGGGAGTAATACTTTCCTTTATGCGAATAGTAATAGTATGAGGTTTTTGGATGAAAATGGGTTGTTTTTTGATGAACTTGTTGCAGTTGGTGCAGGAGTAGTAAGTGTTACTGAATTTGCGATCGCAACGGTAGGAACAATTGCTAGTTTATTATCTGGAGATACACGTGAAAATGATGAACTGCCTGTTATTTATTATCACTATACGAATAAAACTAATTTCAATATGATATTATCAAATCAGAAAATCATTAGAGGGAGTAAGGGGTTGGTGTATGTAAGCCCTTGTCGAAAAAGCCCCAAAGAAGTAGAAAATGATCTTTTTATTGGGCAAAAGCCAGGATTTGGAGATTATGTTATTGCTTTTAGACCCAAGGTTGGTGTACAATTTACTCCAGATAGGGTAAATATATGTGAACTTACACATGTAGGTAGTTTAAATTTTACAAGTCATATAAGGGTTATTTATGCGGGAAAAAATAAATTTTAATATAGGAGAAGTTGAACTATGAAAAGTATTCTTGAATTAGATACAAAGCTTGATTTACAGGTTTTATATGGATTGGTGATGCAGGGAAAATTTCAAATTTGTATTGACAAAATTGAGTATACATCAAGCGAATATGTTAATGATATAATAGATAAAGTTTTGGATTTATACTTAAAATCTATAGAAGATGGTAATAAAAACAACTGGAATCCTAGAGATTTTTATGCGGAAGACTATAGGGATATAATGTCTTTTGCTAAAAATGTATTAAGACAATTATCTAAAGATGTCTATGAAAACATAGAAGACAAGGAGCAGCTTATATTAGAGATAGTGTATCCTTATAAGATAAAAAAGGAAACTATTAAATTATTAATAGAGCAAAAAGAAAAACATGAGTTGTGTGATAATTGCTTTGAACATAGAATATATACGCAATATATGAAACAAGATTCCAAACCTGAAGATGACATAGTATGTTATGATATGACCGTTACAGGAAAGGTGAGTGAGAATAGTATAAAAGAGATAAAGATTGATATAGATAGATATTTAGATTGAACCTTACTGGCTCCCACGTTTCACGTGGTAGCCGATACTTCACTTAATCTAGATAAAAGTCCAATACACTGCTAGATAACTCTCCAAAGCAAAAACACAAAAGGAAAAAAGGTGCTAAAACCTCTATTGTTCATACTCCTTAGCACCTTTACCCTACTAGCAAATACTTGTACCTTAGATGTCACATACCCCACAGTCAATGTAGTGTGCGAAAATGAAACCCTAAACCTCTCCGTAGAGTACGACCAAGGAGAACACGCCAAAGGAAAAATCACAAAGATAAGTGATGTAAGTGGGAGTGTAGAGCTAGCATATGATGCTAAAGGCAATATAGCAAGCAAGATACAAACCATCGCAGATAAAACCTTTACTACAGCATACACCTACAACGATGAGAGTAAACTAATATCACAAACCTACCCAAGTGGGAAAGTCATCAGTTATGAGTACGATGCTAAAGGAGAGCTAACATCTATCAGCATAGATGGGAATGACTACATCACAAACATTCAGACCAACCAAAACGGCTTACTAAGCTACACCTATGCAGACAGTACTACCCACACAAGAGAGTACGACACCAACGGAAGAGTCACGAAGCTCATCTACCCAGACTACACAGAAGTAGTCAACTACAATGAAGTAAGTAACATCACAAGCATCACAGCAGATGAGACAACAAAAACATTTGACTACGACCTAGTAGACAGACTCACAAGCTATGACAACAACACCACTGACTACCAAAGGTTCACCTATGATGCCAATGGTAACCGTCTTACTCAAAACCAAGAGACAAATAAAACAAGAAGATTTACCTATACAGATAATACAAATACTTTAACAGGCATAAAGTATTATCATACCATAGATGAAAATACCACAAACATCACTAAAGACATCAACTACACCTATGACAAAACAGGTAATATCATAAACGATGGTACCCATATCTACACCTATGACAGTAGAGCTAGACTAGTAGGCATAGATGATAACATCACCTACGAGTACAACTACGACAACAGAAGAGTAAGTAAAACAGTCAATGGCACTACTACGTACTACCTCTACGAAGCACATAAACTAGTAGGTGAGTATGACCAAGACGCAAATACTATAAAAGAGTACATCTACTATGGTGATACCCCAATAGCAGTCATATCAAACACAGACACAAATAAGATATACGCAGACCACTTGGATACTCCTAGACGTGTAGCCACCCACGACAACAACATAGTATGGACATGGGAAAGCAAACCTTTTGGAGAAGACAAACCTACAGGAAGCTACACGCTTAACCTACGTTTCCCTGGACAGTACTTTGACACAGAGACAGGAACGTACTATAATATAAACAGAGACTACAACCCTGTGACTGGACGCTACATCCAGAGCGATCCTATTGGGTTTGATGGTGGGGTGAATACGTTTGGGTATATTGGTGGGAATCCGTTAAATCAAGTTGATTTGGAGGGGTTAGATATTGCAGTTATTACAGGAGATAGATATGGAGATCAATATAATCTTGCAGGACATATTGCAATGGCAGTAACAGGAGAAGGTGTTTATAGTTGGGGCACAAAGCATGCTTTCGGAAGTAGTTTATTTGATTACTTGTATGGTGATACAATTGGTGGACAATGGGGTTCCAGGTCAAATAGAAATGAGAAATGTTGAAATTAATATAATTAAGGCTTCCCCATCAGAAGGTTCTTTAGCTATACGATACTTTATGAATGAAAGAAATAAAGGATATTCTTTGCTTCGAGGGCATAGTTGTGCCACTGCAGTTGGAATAGGATTAAAGGATGGTTTGAATCTTGATATATTCATATCTATATTTCCTGCACGTATTCAAAAAGAAGCCTATCAATATAGTAGCGTTGATATAAGTTTTCCAAGAAGTTCTGATTTTGATGATACATATGATATTTATGATAGATATTTAACAGGCTTTGAAAAGTCCTGGTGGTAATAGATGTTTGGTACAGGAGTATTAAAGTTTATAATATGTTTATTGATAGGAATCTTTTTATTTATAATTTTTCAAAAATTAATAAATGAGGTTGAAATTAAACAAGAATGGGCTAACTTACAAAGTATTAATAATAATCCAAATGTAAAAATAAAACAAAATAAAAAGATTCAACTAGTAAAATTTAACGGGAGTGAAATTTTGATTTTGAAAAACCCCAATAGTAAAGAATATTTATTCATTTTATTAAACTGTAAGTATAAACCTTATTATAAAGAATTTGGTTCTTATTTTTTATATGAAATTACACAAGATGAAATGAATTATATACAAAAGAATAGTGAAAATATAACAGCAACAGTTCTATCTGTTCTTGCTAGTCATGTAAAACTCTAAAGTAGGATAAGGAGGGGCTGAAGAAAAATAAAAAAGGAATAGTATATTTTCATGATGCAAAGGGTGGGCATAAAGATTTACTTGAGACAAGAGAGGGATGGTTTTCTAATTATCTATACATGATAGGTAACGGAGAAGCTGTAGATAGGTATATTAGTGAACATTCTAGTACATATTTCATGGAGATAGAAAATTAGATGAAATATCATATTATTGTATATATTATTTTAGTGCTCTTATTGAACAGTTGTTCTGATAATATGAACGTAATTTATAAACAAGATAAAGAATTGGGTGTATATCAATGTTTTTATCCTGAAAATGAATGTCAGATAACATTGAGTTTAAATAGTAAAAAAACTTATATTGATACAATTAGTTCAAATTGCATATTAAGTAGAGGAGTACAGCAAACAGTAGTAGATATACAAGATTTATTAGATTACTATAGACTACAAAAAATTTTAGAACAATCGAATGTTATAAAAATAACTTTTTTAAAAAATACAACAACATTTCCTTTTCTTGTTAGATATTTTAATAAATTACCACTTGATGCTATCAATATTTTTAATTATGATATGAAATTAGACATTAAAGATATATCAAAAAAGTATTTACAAGAATTAGTAATACTTGTAAAAGACTCAAAGCTTTATAGTGAAGAATTAGAAAAAATGAATTATAGAAGCTGTAATTTTTCTTTGGATTTTTCTTATTGGTATAATGATAAAGGGTTACAAACTGTTCCAAAAACTATAGATAAATATATAATAGAAATGGATAGTGTTCTTGAAAAAGAGAATGTCCATTTTCAATATTATCCTCATGTGGAGTATTTGCCTGTTTCTGTTCAGTGTTACAAGAAAGAATAAAAGAGAAAAGGAAGTAAAGTCAAAATGGGACAGTCCCCTTTATTAAAAAAAAGATATATCCGTATCATTATTGGTTTTGTGTTACCTTTATTGATTATGAATATGTTTATAATACTAGGATTATTTTTTTCTAATCAACCATTAAATAAAATATTATTTTTTTTATTTTATACACCATTTATATTAATTATTCCACTTCTCTTATATAGTTTTTTTATGGATTTGGTGGTTATACCTAGATTTTATAAATGTACATGGTGTATATTATTGATAAGTATGCTATATAGTTTATTTTTATTATTAATACCATTTTGGATAGGTGATGAGAGTTTGAAAGATATGAATTTTAAGTCTTTTTTAATATTAATACAAGTGCTAAGTACAGGAGTGATTTCAGGGTATATTTTAAAACAGATGTCCTCTAATCCGAAGGTCTAAAGTCTTTGTTCTAATGACCTATTATTTATTAGATTGAGCGTTTTAGGTAAACAAGCTACAATATCTCTATGATTTATTATATATATGCAGATGAAAAAGAAGAGTTTATAGATGAGTGCAAGAGTTACTTAGAAAATAAGGAAGTAGTGTATCTTCCTTTTTCTAAGTTGGGTGAGTTGAATGTAGTGAAAGTATCGCATATCATCGCTACAGGATGTCTGAACGAACTCAAACTTCTCATGGGAATAGCCCATCAAAATGAGATACCTTTAGGTATCGTTCCTACTTCTGAACAAAAAGAACTTATAAAGACATTTTCACTAACGGCTAAAGTAGAAGAGGCAATAGTGCTAGCCTTAGAGCCTAGTGAAAAGAAGCTAGACCTTCTCTACTGTAATGGAGAGATAGTTTTACAAGAAGTGGTGGTAGGTGATGCACCTCCGCTCGATAGATTTGATACAACGCTTAACGGTAAAACATACTTTGACAGAATCAAGATATTTTGGCGTACGATGAAACGTGTTAAAACACTGAAACATACTCAGATAAAAATAATAGATGCCAAAGAAAATGAGATAAAACTTTCAGCAGTTGGTATAGTAGGTATAGAGTATAACAACAATACCTTTGCTTCCAAGCTTATAGCTTCACAGCTGAGCTCAAGTGATGGTAAACTCTCTATAGTCATACTTTCTCCTACATCTATTATGCAGTATATGGGTTACTTATTTAAGTCATTGGTCTCTCATCTTACTCCAAAGTCTTTACCTCAGTCTGTAGGTTACATCCGAAGTGCCAAGATAACCATAGAACCTAAAGAGGAGATGGAAGTCCTCATAGACTCAGCAGAAAAACAGATAACGCCTATAGAACTAGAAGTAAAAGAAAAGGCATTGGCTTTGAGCGTAGGTGAT
>Ga0256827_10001649_pt1 | contig 14339 bp, 8 predicted proteins | sample CV84metaG_FD_185977 | JGI IMG/M metagenome (GOLD analysis project Ga0256827, IMG submission 185977) | Hydrothermal vent microbial communities from East Pacific Rise, Pacific Ocean - CV84 | ecosystem: Environmental > Aquatic > Marine > Hydrothermal vents | place: Pacific Ocean: East Pacific Rise... | reverse complement strand
GATGGATTAAAATATCATCTAAGTGATTATAACTTTGAGGCTTTACGAAAAAAACATGTTAGTGTTAAAAGCTTTAAAATTCTTTTAGAGGAGTTTGGTTGTGCTTGATGATTTAAATTATATCTATATTTCGAATATTTTACATGCACAAAACTCTTGGGAAGATATAGCTCTTTTTGTTGCTTGTGAGATGCTATTTTGGGTTTTTTTTTCTTTTTTATTAATAATCTTTTTACCTAAAAAGTATCGAAAATATCGTTCAGAAATTTTTATATTTTTTGTGGTTATTAATATTGGTCTGCTTTTTATTGGTATACTCTTAACTTTTATTATGATGTTGTTTGGATTCTCTTGGGCAACACATCGTATCTCTCGACCCTCTTATGAGACGGTCTATTTTGAAGAACAGGTAGCCCAGTTTCCTATGGTTTATAGTGAATTTCATGAGGGTGTATTGGCACTAAATAGTAAATTTGGAGAGACCATTTCTACAGATGAGAAGATTAAATCATTAAAGATTCTTTATGACAGTAATGCACAAGGAAATATTGGTAAAATTCAACACTTTTTGTCTGATGCTTCTGATGAGACAAGACTTTATGCTTTTGCTTTGGTCTCCTCTTTTGAGAAGAATTTGAATCATCAGATTAAAGACCTTTCTGAAAAAATCTCTAAAGTTACGAATCCTAAAGAGGCTGAAAAGTTAAATTTTGAATTGGCTTTGGTCTATTGGCAGTTTATATTTCATGGTGTTGCCAATCGACAGTTAACCACATTTTATACCGATAAGATAGAGAGAATTCTTAAAGATATTAATAGCAACAGTAGTGCCTTTGTTCTGTTGGGTAAGATTCAAATTTTTAATAAAGAGTATGACCGAGCAGAGGGATATTTTAACCGAGCTGTTGAGCTTGGAACACCCAAAAAAGCTCTCTCTACATTTTTTGCAGAGATTAAATATGGTCAAAGAAAATATAACTCAATTGCTCAATATATTTTGCCTGATGAGTTTGATATTGATTTACGGCTTAAACCACTTATTTCTGTCTGGAGAGACTAATGAATATTTTATTGGACAAAGGGGAGTTTGATATACTTATCCCTTGTGAAGGAACATACCCCTATGTTAGAGGTGGTGTATCTTCTTGGATTGCACAGTTAATTGCTGGTTTACCTCAATACAGTTTTGGTATTGTTTTTATTGGAAGTCAACGAAAAGATTACTCGCCGAAACCACTTTTTGAGTTTCCTGATAATCTACTTTTTGTGGTAGAGCTTTTTATGTTTGATGAAGAGGAGAAAGTTCCTATAAAATCACAAAATGGAGATATTAAAGATTTTGATGAGATAGAGAATATCTACAGTTGGTTTAGCAGTGATAGAGACAATGAGACTTTTCCAGAAGAGTTAAAAAGTTTAGACTTTTACCTAAATAGGGTTAATGAAGCAACCTTTCTTTATAGTCGTGAGGCGTGGTATTTTATTACCAATAAAAATCAGCAAAATGCTCCTGAAATCTCTTTTTTAGACTACTTTTGGTCGGTACGAAGTATTCATACACCTATTTGGAAATTGGCAAAGTTAGCAAAAATTGTTTTAAATAAGGGGAAAATTGTACACTCACCTTCAACAGGTTATGCAGGTTTTTTGGCAACACTTATTTCACATGATAGTGGTAAACCTTTTATCTTAACGGAACATGGAATCTATACCAAAGAGCGAAAAATAGATTTAATCTCTAACTCGTTTAATCTTTATCAGAAATTGGATTTGTTTCGAGAATCTGCCGAAGATAATTATATTCAGGGGATGTGGGTTAAATTTTTTGAGGGGATTGGAAAGATGAGTTACAGTCGAGCCAATCCTATTTTATCTCTTTTTTCGGTAGCCAAAGAGACACAGATAGCCTATGGGGCAGATGCTAAACTCTGTCGAGTTATCCCCAATGGGGTTGATATTAAACGGTTGGGTGCAACCCTTGAGTATCGTCCTAAAAAGATACCCAAGGTGATTACCTTAATTGGTCGGGTGGTTTCAATTAAAGATATAAAAACCTTTATTCGTGCCATCCGTATTACTGCTAATGAGATTCCCGAAGTAGAGGCGTGGGTTGTTGGCCCAGATGATGAGGAGTTGGTTTATGCTGAGGAGTGTAGAGATTTAATAGAGATTTTAGATGTAAAAGAGAATATTAAATTTTTAGGATTTCAAAATATTGCAGAGATTCTACCCCAATCTGGACTTCAGACTTTGACCTCAATTAGTGAAGGGATGCCTTTGGTTATATTGGAAGGGTTTGCTTCGGGTGTGCCTTGTGTTAGTACCGATGTAGGTTCATGTAAAGAGCTTATTTATGGTGGAGAACAGGAGGGGGATAAAGAGTTGGGAAAAGCAGGAGTAATTTGTCAAATTGCTAATGTTGAGGAGCTTTCAACAGCCTATATTGAGCTTTTAACCGATGAGGATAGATGGTATCAGGCTCAAAGAGTTGGATTAGAACGGGTTAATAGGTTTTATACCCAAGATATATTTTTAGAAAATTATAGAAAAGTCTACGAAGATACATTTAGAGAGTTGGAGAAGTAATGGCAGGAATAGGTTTTGAACTTAAACAGATTTTAAAAGAGAAATCATTAACATCTGTACTAAAAACTTTTGGATATTCAGCTATTTTAAGCTCTGGTCCATGGGTTATTTCGATGATTATTATTTTGGGAATTGGTTTGAGTAATATCTATCTTTTTCATACGACAGATCCCCACGATACCATGTTAAAGGCATCGGTTACCTATGTCTCTGCGTTGGCATTGAGTTCGGTATTTACAGGATTTTTTCAACTTCCTTTTACCCGTTTTATTGCAGATAGGATGTATGAAAAACGTTACTATTTGGTATTGCCAAATTTTATAGGCATTTTGATGTTTACCATCTCTATCGCTTTCTTTTTGGCTCTTTTTTTGGCTCTTTTTCTTTTTGATACACAAAACAATCTTTTTATTTTACTCTATACCACACTTTTTGTTGTTCTCTCATCGGTTTGGATAGCCAATATTTTGGCTGCAAGTTTAAAGCTCTATAAGCATGTAATTCTCTTTTATCTATTGGGTTATATTGCCATCTATATCTGTTCTATTTTTTTAAGAGAGCATGGTATTATTGGTCTTTTGGTCTCGTTTATTATTGGGAATAGTATTATCTTTATACTACTTTTTTTGGGTATTATCTACTTCTATCCCTCTTCAAATAAGAACAATAAGAACTTTATCCGTTTTGATATGTTTAAACAGAATTATGGAAAATTTTATTGGAAATTGGCATGGTCTGGGATGCTATACAATATGGCAATTTGGATAGATAAAGTTATCTTTTGGTTTACACCGATTGTGGGTTATGTTGTTATTGATAAACTACACGCTTCGATGGTGTATGATTTTCCTATCTTTTTGGCATATCTATCTATTATCCCTGGGATGGCTATCTTTTTTTTCCGTTTAGAGGTTGATTTTGCTCAGGCATATTCAGATTTTTATCGTTCAATTAATAATCATGGAAATTTACAACAGATAAAAGTCTATAAACAGAGAATGATTGATGCTGTAAAAAGAAGTATTCAGGAGATACTTTTTGTTCAAGGGATTTTTAATATTTTTCTCTTTCTTAGTGCTGAAAAACTCTTTGAATTGCTTCTTTTGCCTAAACTTTATCTTCCTCTTTTCTATGTCGATGTTGTTGGGGTACAGTTACAGTTAGGATTTATGTCAATTTTGGCGTATTTATACTATCTGGATAGACAAAAAGAGGCTCTTTTTTATACTTTGGCTTTTGTGGTGATGAATGCCCTTTTAACATGGATTAGTATTCATCTTGGACCATATTTTTATGGTTATGGCTATAGTGTAGCCCTATTAATTTTGTTTGTGGCAAGTATAGCTACACTCAATAGAATTTTACAGGAGTTGGATTATGAGACATTTATGTTGCAATAGGCTGGTGGCTCTCTTTTTGCTACTTTTTTCAACCTTATTGGCTGATGAACGGTACGCCTTTATCTATAGTAAAAATATAGATGATAGATTTATCAACTTCTATGATAAAGTGGTTGTCGAGGCAGATGCAATTGATAATATCTATGCTTTGCGTTACCCTAAAAAGATGGTGGCTTATGTAAGTGTAGGAGAGATTGAACCATGGAGAAAAACAAAAAATAGATACAATAACTCATGGATTATCTCTAAAAATAGAACATGGAATTCACTTATTGCCGATTTACGAAAAAGTGCTTATCAAGATTTTATATTTGAACGTATTGCCTATCTTTATAAACAGGGGTATCGGAACTTTTTTCTTGATACCATGGATGCTTATCATGTTACAGCTAAAGATAAACAACTTTTTAAAGTACAACAGAAAGCATTGATTCAATTTATTCATAAATTACATAAAAAATATCCAAAATCAAAACTTATTGTTAACCGTGGTTTTGAACTTTTAGATAAGATTCATAAAGATATAGATGGGGTTGTGGCAGAGAGTCTTTTAAGTCGTTATAACCATGATAAAAAAGAGTATGTTCCTGTTCCAAAACAAGACAGAGAGTGGTTGTTGGGTAACTTTAAAAAAGCTCAAAAGTATGGATTGGATGTAATCTCTATTGAGTATACAGATAAAAGTACCAAAGAGAGATTAGCACTTGCAAAAAGGGTTAAGAAGTTAAATATTATCCCCTATGTTACAGATGGATTGCTTCAGGAGCAGGGGGAGTGTGATATTGAAAGAATTCGTAGAGATGTATTGATTTTGTTTAATAAATCTCTTTTTAAAGATAAGAATTCCGTCTATTCAGATGTGCATCTATTGGCATCTATGCCTTTAGAGTATTATGGTTATATTCCAATTCTCTATGATATCTCTACCAAGGAGTTACCCAGTCGCGTAGAAGATAGGTATCACTCTGTTATCGTCTGGAGTGAAGGAAAAACAAAAAACAGTGAGAAGCTTTTTGCTTGGGCAAAGAGAGTTAAAGAGAAGAATATTAAAATACTTTTTTTAAATAATTTTGTCTTTAAGCCCACAGCTTCTAATTTAAAAGAGTTTGGTTTATCGTATAGTCAAAATCATAACAAGTTTCTAGATAGTGTAGAAACACTCTATAGTAAACCCTATGAAGCGTATGAAGTTCCTGCTTCGATAGAGTATGAAGAGCAGTTGATTTCTGCTAATAATTCACAAGAGGTTCTAACTGTTCATTACAAGAATGGAGAGAAGAGTATGCCTATTTCGATAACACCTTGGGGTGGATATGCTTTAGAGAGTTGTTTTTTAGTAAGTATTGGAGATGAGAATTTTTGGACAATAAATCCTTTTAGATTATTTAAAGATGCTTTGCGACTGGATGCTATTCCTGTACCTGACCCTACAACAGAATCGGGTAGACGAATACTATTTGTACATGTCGATGGTGATGGTTTTATGGAGAAGGTTCGTATCAAGCCTAAAAAACTTTCAACCGAATATCTGATAGAGCATATTTATAAAAAGTATAAGATACCACAGACTGTTTCTCTGATTCAAGGAGAGGTTGATATTCTTGGTTTGTATCCAAAATTGAGTCCTAGAATGCAAAAAATTGCAAAAAAACTCTATCAGATTCCTTGGATAGAACCTGCAAGTCATACGCTCTCTCACCCTTTTTTTTGGGGACAAGCAGATGAAGAGATAGCGAGAAAGAAAAAGATTAAAAACGGTGAAAAAATTAGTGAACAGGCAGAGACTCACTACCATCTTCCTCTACCAAATTACCACTTTACTCTTAAACGAGAGACCATTGATAGTGTTGATTTTGCTCTCTCTTTTGCCCCTAAATCTAAACAGAAAGAGAGAGTACTCTTTTGGAGTGGTGACTGTTTACCTACTCGAACAGTTTTAGCATATACTGAACGAAATGGAATTTTAGGGATGAATGGTGGTGATACTACTATTAAAAAATCTGACCCATGGCTTAGTCATGTTGCTCCGTTTGGTCTGCAAAGAGAAGAGTATTGGCAAATCTATACCGCTCAGCAGAATGAGAATGTCTATACTCACGATTGGCTTGGTCCTTTTTGGGGATATAGAGATGCCGTAGAGACATTTCAGATGACAGAAGAGCCAAGGAGATTAAAACCAATTAATATCTACTATCACTTCTATTCAGGCTCTAAATTGGCATCATTTAAAGCTGTTGATGAGGTCTACTCTTGGGCTGTAAAACAGAAAACATCAAAACTTTATGCCTCTCAATATATTAAAAAAGCACGGGGTTTTTATAGGACAGCCATTGCTAAAATAAATGGTGGTTATGAGATTAGAAACAGTGGTTTTTTACGAACGGTTCGTTTTGATAAAAAGGTAACGGTTGATATGCAAAAGAGCCAAAATGTTGCAGGTTTTATCTATCATAAAGAGACAACCTATGTTACACTTGATGGTCAAGAGAGACATTTTATTAAGTTAAATAAAAGAGAAGATATTCCCTATTTAATTGATTCAAATGGATGGGTTGAGAGGGTAAAAAAAGAGAATAAAAATTATCGTTTTAAATTAAAAGCAAATATAGCGTTAGAGGCAACTTTTTATACACCAAAAGGGTATAAAATAGTAGAAAATAAAGCTTTTAATATAGAAAAAAGTAAGAATGGTATATCTCTTTTAAGGTCAAAGAGTAGAGGAGTAGATATTGTATTTGAGTACCAATAATTCTGATAGTAGCACTTCGATTCTCTCTTTTAAAGAGATTATCGGTATTGTTGTTGTTTTCTCTTTTGTTCTCTATCTTCTTTTTCCAAAAGAGAATATTGATCAAATTATTGAAGGTAAAAGTAAAAATAGAAATCTCTCTATTAATTATTTAGAGAGTATGTTGCTCTATTACCCTGATAGTTTTAGAATAAAAAGAATCCTTATTGAAAATTATGAATATATTGGTAAATTTGAAAAAGCATTGAAGTTAAATCGTCAGCTTTTAAAAATAACAAAAGATAGAGAGCGTTTGAAGCAACTCTATCTTTCAGAATACTCTTTACTTAAAAAACTCTATTTTAGAACAGATGATGAGGCATTACTTAAAAAATTAAAAGAGAAGCTTTATAGCTATTTTGAGTTTACCAAAGGAGAGAGAGATTATACTTTTTTCTTTGCAGAATCTATGCAGATAGATTTTCAGAAGTTAAAGTATGTATCGTTACAAGGGTTTCTAAGAGAGAGACCTGAATTGGTTAATTATGATTTTGAAAAAGATGCCTTTACCCAAGCATTGGCTTTGGGGCATGAGGAGGAGGCATATGGTTACCTTTTGCATCTTTTGGAGTATGCTGAATTTGAAGAGAGTTTGCAAGAGTACGCCTTGAGTTTACTTTTAAAACATAAAAATTATACAGAGGCTATAACTTTAGTTAAAGAGATGTTTTTACGTCAAAAAAGTCAAGAGAAGAGGATTAAATATTTTAATATTGCTCTCTATTTAACCATTAAAAATAGCAATAACTCTAAAGAAAAAATAGTTGAATTGATTGAGTTTTATAAAGATGGTGTAGATTTAAAGGCATTTGATATAGCTTTACTTTTACAGAGTCTATTACAAGCAGGAGATGTGCATGGGGCATCAACATTTTCACAGGAAGCTTTTCTCTCTTATCGAGATGAGTTTGATGAAAATGTTACGACCATTGCTGTTCAGAGTTTAACTTATGATAAACAGTTGTCTTCTGCTCTTGAAATAGCTCTGTTTGCAAAAGATAAATTTAAAACAATAGAGTGGTTAGACAAGAGTATTCAACTCTCTTTATGGCTGGGTAAAATGGATGATGTTGTAACGCTTAATATCGAAGGGTATAGAAGGTATAAAAGTTTAAAGTATGAGCATTTTCTTTTAAATTCATCTACTTTAAATAATGCTTATGGAATTCTAGGAGAGATATATAAAAATAGTGTCAATGCTGGAGACTATACATCAATAAAAAAACTTGCAGATTATTATGAGTATACAGGAGAAATTGTTGAAGCAGAACGATTCTTTACAAACCTCTTGAAAAAAGCAAAAAATAGAGAGGTGTATCGGGAAACAATACTCGCTTGTTATCGAAATAGCCATTATAAAAAAGGTTTAAATTTATATAAAATATTTCAAAAATATTATGGTATTGATAAAAAACTTCATGGTTTAGCGATTGAAAAGTTTATTGCTCTTAAAAAGTATAAAGAGGCATACCGTTATGCCAAACAGTTAAAAGAGGATAAGCGTTTATTACAATTGGGGTGGTTACAGAAAGATTACAATTATATCTATAAAAGTTTGTGGAGAGCAGAAGATGAAAAACGTTTGGTTTTTGCCAACTATGATAAGCTTATAAAATTAGAGAGTGCCTTTAATAAAGGTAAACGTTTGCCTTATCTTTATAATAAGCTATGGAAAAAGACAAAAAAACGTGTTTATTTAACAGCTCTCCTTTATCAATATTTAGAGAGAGAAGATTTAAAATCAATTAAAAAACTTTTGAGTACATTGAGCCAAAAAGATAGAGCATTTTTTAATAAAAATATTCAGTATCATATTGTTTTGGCAAACTATTTTATAAAGAGTAAAGAGCTGAAATCTGCGATGAGTGAGTATAAAAAAGCATTGGAGTTGAATCCTAAAGCCTTCTCTACCCATCAAGCTTATTTGTGGTTTCTTTTAGATAATGAGCTTATTAAACCTCTTAAAAAAGAGTTGGCATTACTAAGAAAAGATAAAAAACTACAAAAAAAAGTGGGTTTTCCTTGTGTCATTACTGCTTTTAAATTACAGCAGAGTGATTTGGCATTAAAATGGTTAAAGCCTCTTTTGAAAGTCTCGGATAATATTGAGTATCAAGTGGTTTATGCTGATTTACTTGACCTTCAAGATAGAGTTTCAGGAGCAACCAAAGTTCGTTTAAAGTTATTTAAACGATTAGATAAGATGGTTAAGCAGAATCCTAAACTTCTAAGCGATAAAGAGTTTGCTCGGGTCTATCTTGGATTAGCACTTCGTTATAAAAATCCCTATTCTCAACGGGCAGTATATTTAAAAAAATTTAAATCACTCTTCTCTAAAAGAGAGTTTCTAGAGATGGAGATTGGTTGGTATACCTACAGTCAGAGCAGTATGAAAGTGCGTTCTTTAGCGACAAAAAACAGTATTAATATTCCATGGCTCAATTTATATTTGAGTTTTAGTCTGGGAGATACTCAAGCAAAACAGAAAATCTTGCATGATTCTATAGATACCTTACCTTTTAGAGACAGGGTAATGGCATCATTAGATATTGGTGATAGAGCAGGGGCTTATACATTGGCTTTTAAAGGGATGAATGATAATCGTAGAGATGTTGAACTTTTTAAAATCTATAACAGTATGATTAATGGAGCATATCCTAAATCTTCATTTTCTTCTAAATATAGACATTTAACCCCAACGTTATCAGCAATTGAGAGTCGAGTAGGGTACTCTTTTACGCTTTACAAAGGTATCGAGTCTAAATTTCTATTTTCACACTACAGTTATAAAGAGAAGAATAGAAAAAAACTCTCTGATAGCTCTTTTGGATTATCGTTAAAAAATAGCCATAAAAAATTCTTGTGGGATATTTCACTCTCTAAGCATAATTCAGAAGAGAGTTTTATCTCTGCAATGATTGATTTGAAATATCGTTTTGACTCTTTAGAGCTAGGTATAAAATCTACCTATCAAAATAAAACAACACAAACCCCTTATCTTCAAACAGATGGAATGGAAAATTCTACAGAGTTAACATTAAAAAAAGTTCTAAGTCAACCTATACAATTGAGCTTAAATTATAAAAAAAACAGTTACACGCTTCAAAATAAGAGAAAGATAGGGGATTCGGAACATTTTCAAATAAGTGGAGATTACTTATTAAGAACGGGCTATCCTGATATTAAATTCAATGGCTATGTCAATTACAACAGTTATGATAATAGAGTAGAAAATTTATTACCACAAAATTTTACAGAAATAGGTTCACAACTCTCTTTTGGTACATCTTCTAAAAATACAATTCATAACTCATTCAAACCTTTTGCCTCTTTGGGATTGGCTGTAAATAACCGTTATGATATAGGAACATCACTCTCTTTTGGTCTATCGGGTGCATTAAATGGAGGAGATATTGTAACTGCAACAGTTGATTATAGTAAAGGTATTGATGCCATATCTGAACCCTATTATGGCTTTCATTTGGGATATGAATTTTAGGAGAGATTTTTTTTAAACCAAATCCTACGATAGGATATTGGTTTGTTATTTAAAGTTTTACTCTTGACAAGATTTTTTTGCTTCTTTTAGCTCTGCTTGACACTCTTTACAGAAATCATAAGGCATTCCATTTGTGGGAACAGATAGAACAGCTCTCCAGTCTGGTCCTTTGTATAGAATACACTCTCTACTGGTACAGTGACCATGGTCATTACGCTCTTTATTTGCAGGAAGATGGAAGCTATGACCAATCTCATGTGTTAGTACAATTTTCCATGCTTGAACATCTGATATAACAGGGGCATCATTAATTGCTGTTGGGTTATAGGCAACAACATTATAATCTGGTGCATAGTAAAAGGCTAGACCTCTTAATTCTTGTTTTGGATTAGATGGACAGTGGAGAACAGGTGTATAGATCATAACGATTCCACTTTTATTTTTTGGAAATGAAGAGAGTGCTTTTTTTATTTTATCGCTCTCACTCTTTGCCATATAATTAAATCCTGTTCTCTTGTCTCCATAGTTTTCTATAAAATAATCTATAAGTTGTGGATTCATAGAGATGTTAACTGTATCATGAATGACAATATTATCTGTAGTATATTTTTTTAACTTTTTGAGGTAATATTTAAATGATTTTTTTGGAGGTTTTGAATTATTAATACTAATTTGTAAAATATCAACCTGTTTGGCACAGATAAGAGCCTTATTTATCTCTCTTGTTTTTGAGACTCCATCTGGCTCTTTTGGTGTAAATGTACAACTTGTTATTGTAAAAAGCATTAAAAAACCTAGAATTAACTGTTTCATCTCTTATCCTTTATTTTTAAGTTATTCCTATTATAAACTATTAATGTTGCAAAAGCGTTGCAGAGGAAGAGAAGAGGGAAAGTAGATTTTTTACTACTCATTCCCACCTATAGTGGGAATAAGAGATAAAGAGCAGAGAATTAGTTTGAACCAACACTACCACTGTTATTATCTATGAAACTGTTTGATGATGAAATATCATTATTTGTAATACTTCCTTCATCTAACCATAATCCATATTTTGAACTGTGTTGAAGTAGTGAGTTAGTCATTTGTAATCGACATGGATTACCTGAACTTGCATCTAATACAATATTTCCATAACCATTTCCTCCACCATACTCTACAGTTACATAATCTAACTTATTTTTAGCATTATTTGAATAGTAAAATCGTAAACCTTTCCAGTAACCTGCAGTCTGTTGTTTTCCTGTAAAAAGAATTGGTTTTGCTTTTGTCCCTTTAGCTATTAATGAACCTGCAGAATTAATGGTAAACGCTACACCACTATTCATTAGAAATGTAGAGTCAGATTTAATTTCTAAATTATTGTATATATTAATATCTCCTAAAGCATTAACTGGAACAGTTAGTGGTTGCCATACAGTATCTTTATTAAGAGATGAACCCTTAAGTGCAATATTATCGTGACTATTTCCTGTAAATTTACTAGCACTATCTAAGCTATCTAATGCTGAAGCTGAAAGAAGCCCTGCTGATTTACTATTTTTTGTTGATGTTACATTTGTAAATTTATCAATGATTGCACCATCATCAAACCAAAATCCATACTTTGAACTGTGTTGTAATGTTGAGTTACTGATTTTTAATCTAGATGGATTACCTGAACTGGCATCTAATAGAACATTTCCATAACCATTTCCTCCACCATACTCAACAGTTACATAATCTAACTCATTTTTAACATTATTTGAATAGTAAAATCGTAAACCTTTCCAGTAACCAGCTGTTTTTTGTTCTCCTGTAAAAAGAATTGATTCTGATTTTGTTCCTTTAGCTATTAATGAACCCGTAGAATTAATGGTAAATGTTACACCATTATTCATTAGAAATGTAGAGTTAGATTTGATTTTTAAATTGTTGTATATATTAATATCTCCTAAAACATTAACTGGAACAGTTAGTGGTTGCCATACAGCATCTTTATTAAGAGATGAACCCTTAAGTGCAATATTATCGTGACTATTTCCCGTAAATTTACTAGCATTATCTAGGCTATCTAAAGCTGAAGCTGAAAGAAGCCCTGCTGATTTACTATTTTTTGTTGATGTTACATTTGTAAATTTATCAATGATTGCACCATCATCAAACCAAAATCCATACTCTGAACTATGTCGTAATGTTGAGTTACTGATTTTTAATCTAGATGGATTACCTGAACTGGCATCTAATACAACATTTCCATAGCTATTTCCTCCACCATACTCAACAGTTACATAATCTAACTCATTTTTAACATTATTTGAGTAGTAAAATCGTAAACCTTTCCAGTAACCAGCTGTTTTTTGTTCTCCTGTAAAAAGAATTGGTTCTGTTACCGTTCCAACTGCTTTTAATGCACCATCACCACCAACAGTTAATTCTACAGAATTTTGAAATACTAACGTACTGCCTTTTTCAATGGTTAAGAGAGCATTGTTTGATACACGTATATTTCCAACAACTTTAAAACACCCTTTTAGCGTTTTATCTGTAGAGTATGTTCCTGAAATTTCAGTATAAGTTGTACATGTATTGCTAATTGCTCCTGCATCTTTAGCTGTGATAGTTATTGCCTCTTTACTCTCTGCACCTACAGTATCTTTTGCTGTAAATTCAATAATATATTTTCCTGCTTTATCGGCAGTAAAAGAGGTTGCTTTTTTTGTATCTGTTGTTAATGTAGCACTACTTCCTGTCGGTTTAGATAAGAAGCTCCATTTTTGGGTTAACGCATCATTATCACTGTCGGTTGCAAGTGCTGTTAAATTTACTTTTGTCCCAACATTTATTGTTGTAGCAGTTTGATTGATGTGAACAACAGGTTTATGGTTTCCTTCATTCTCTTCATCATCATCTCCACCACATCCTACCATTATTAAAGAAAGTACTACTGTTGCACAGAGTATTCTTAACGATGGAATATTCATAATATTTTTCATCTTTAACTCCTTGAAATTATTTAATGTTTTTCTACACAGATGTAAGTATATCAAAATAACATTGCAAAAACGTTGCAAAATATTAAAAAGAGTTCAAATTATTAACTTAATTATATATATTAATTCTAATATTTAAAAATATATCCTTCTGAGGCATGAGTATCAATAAAACGATGTTTTAGTTTGGCACGTAATCGACTAATAAGTGAGCGTCTACGACTATCATTGCTTGGTTTGTCAGGCCATAGAGTATATTCCATAATTGAGATAGAGAGAAGAGTGTTTCTATGTTCTAGAAAAAGTTGAAGGAGAATTCTCTCTTTTTTTGTTAAGCTAACTACTTCTTCACAGCAAATTAACTCCAAAGTTTTGGTATCAAAACTAAATTCATTATCTAAGTGTATGTCTCCTCTAATTTTATTATTATTTTGTATATTATGCTGTCTATATTTGAGTGCTATTCTAATTGCAACAGACAACTCTTTACGTTTAAAGGGTTTCATTAAGTAGGCTTGAGGATTTACTGCAATGGCTTGATTTATGGTCTCTTCATCCATATATGCAGAGAGAAAAATAATGGGTAATTGAGGTTTTATTTTTTTGATTCTCGCTGTTGCTTCTATTCCATTACTCTCTATTAAATAAATATCCATTAATACTAAATCTACATTTTTTTCAATAGCCTCTTTGTATGCTTCATCTGCTGTAGAACATAAAGCCACAATGTTATAATTTAATGATTTAAGATAACTCTCTATCTCCATCGCTACAATAGTTTCATCTTCAACAATTAATATATTTTCTTTCATCCTTATCTCTCCTTCACTTTTCACTATACTTCTTTAAATATATATTGGATTGTATCTAGTTATGTTCTAAAATTAAAACAGAGGGGTGTTTTTTTCTCTATTTGAGAGGATTTTAAGAGAGGATAATCCTAACCTCGTGCATAATTTATGATTTCGGAGAGTGAGGTTTATGGATTGCATCAACCCCATGTGAAAAGAGTTGATGTTAAAAGAAGAAATATTTAAAGTGATTTTACATACAAGGTAATTTCAATACCTGATATATTATAACCTTTAAACATT
>Ga0256827_10001648_pt1 | contig 14342 bp, 18 predicted proteins | sample CV84metaG_FD_185977 | JGI IMG/M metagenome (GOLD analysis project Ga0256827, IMG submission 185977) | Hydrothermal vent microbial communities from East Pacific Rise, Pacific Ocean - CV84 | ecosystem: Environmental > Aquatic > Marine > Hydrothermal vents | place: Pacific Ocean: East Pacific Rise... | reverse complement strand
CTCTCAAGCAGTTCCTTGATGCCGTCATACAGTACCAGTTCTTTTTCATGGTTGTTTGTGTAATACTCAGAAAACCACTGCTCATGCTTTGGCTCAAACGCTTTGGCATGGTAGAAAAAACGTGCAGGGTCAACCGTATGGTCATTGACATGTTTTAAAATGTGTTTCGCATCCATGGGCTCATACCCAAGGTTCTGACGTACATAGTTAATAGCATTGGCGATGGTGAGGGAACTGTTAACCAGTGTCCCGTCCATGTCAAAGATGATCAGTTTTTGACTCATTTATTGCTGCTGTTGTCTTTTTGGTTGATCTTCAGATAGTAGGAGAGTCCAAGTATCAATGCGGTAATACCTATAAGCAGTTCTACTGCAAAATGGAGCTTCACCGGATCGGTCAGTGCAAACTTGAACACCAACATCAATGCTTCAATGGAAAGTGCGATGATGATGGAACCCAAAAAGCGTACCATAGTCTGATGAGACTCATCAGACTGCCCTTTTCTTTTGACTTTACCTAAGACCTCTTCTTCAAAGATCGCCTTGACCAAGTCAACAATGGCAAGGGAAAGGGTTAAAAGAATAGTTGATTTGAACATTTCATGAATGTCGATATTGCCAAAGTCAAACCCAAAACTCATAAAGCTTGTGACTCCTTTAACAAAGAGTAAGAGTGCCACCATAAACAGAGCAAGTGAAAAGGCTGTATAGATCACACGACTAAAACTTCCGAATGTCGAGTCAAATGAACTGGGAGAGACCATTTTAAGCATGTTCTGCAAGGTAATATCTACACAGATGATACACAAAAGATTGTCATCTGCATCATAAAGTGGAAAGGAGGCAGTCACTACCAGTTTATTGCTCGTCAGTGACGGATACGGGTCAGTTAAAATACAGCGATGCTCTTTGAGTGTTCGGTAATAGTAGGCTCTGTCACTTCGGTCATCCCCTTTACCTATACCGTTAAGTTTCGGATCAGATGAGATGTTATCAACGATCTGAATACCTTTACCGTCTATGGCATAGATCACTTCATTTTTAGGAAGTGCCTGTTGAAGGGTTTTGATCTTTTTGACAATATCCTCTACCGTCATACCACTCTCAAGCTGTTGAGAGATATTACGGCTTAAAATGTAGCAGAGGTAAGCTCTGGCTTTAGTACGTATTTGTGCATATTCTTCTATCTCTTTCACCGATACCATGATCGCTCCTTATCTTATTGTCCCCAATACATCTGTAAATGATACTTTTTGGTTAATGGATACTTCAGGGACTATACTCCCTTTTTTAGAGAATGTCAAAATAGTTGACCCCATTTCGAACCAACCAAAGAGTTCACCACGTTCTAACCAAAGGTCATCATAAGTGTAGTGTCTTGGCTCTCGTATCTCAGAGTTGGTCTGTACACCCTCTTCAAAAGTCACGACCATTTTACCGACATTCAGTGCTCCTACCAATACGAGTACTTGTGTTCTACCTTTTTTATCTTCACATTCTATGACCACTCTTTCATTTTCTATGAAAAGATCAGGCATATTACGAAGCAACGGAAAGTTCACAGGGTAGAGTTTTCCCGGGATGTGTGTCAATGAGAGGATCTTTAACTCCATAGGCATATGGTAACGGTGATAATCTTTAGGAGAGAGATAAAAGTTGATGAACTCTCCTCCTTCTACCTTACCTATTGCCGCTTCATGGTGTTCACCAAAAAGTCTCTCTAGCGAGTAACTCATTCCTTTTATCTGATAGGCTCTTCCTTCAGTAATAGTTCCTGCATCCGTGATGAGTGCATCTACACCCGAGATCAGTGTTGACTTTCCTCCTTGAAGCACTCTTGGTGTCTCCAGTGCTCGAGTAAAGAGTTTGTTAAGTGTTTTGTAGCTGCTCGGCTCTCTGAATTCACTCATATCAAGTCCCATAAGCTTTACATAGCTTGCATTAATGAAATGTTGTATCATAGGAGAGAACTCTTTTGAAGCAAATTTTCCAAACTTTTCAGAGATCACAGAAGTAAAATGTTTTTTACGCATGCTCTTCTCCTGTATAGTGTTTAAGCGCATCTTTCATCAATGCGATGTGGTAATTCTCCTGATGGTTAATAAAGTCAAAGAACTTCGCCAACTCAGGACTGTCTTTTCCTACTGCTTCAGAAAGTTTTTTACACTCCTCTTTGGCTGCAAGCTCTTCATTAATACCATCTTTAAGGAACATAACTACATCCTCCACCTGATAGAGCTCTTTCATTACAATACGAGGTACGGCAAGTATCCCCATCTTCGCACCCATATCTCCAAAACTTTTCAAATGAAAGAAACTCTCATCAATGAGTATTTGGAATATTCTGTTCATATAGGCATCATTACTGTGGGCTTTTAGGTAGTTGTATATCATGATCAACTCATACTCTTTGTATGTCTCTTCAAACAAAAAGAGTGTTAACGCATCTGTAGCCTCTTGGGTAAGTGAAATCCCCGGAAATACACGTTCCATACTGAATGCTGTAATGATCTCATCATTCATATTTGAAACAACATCTCTCATATAGTGAATATCACTGGCAATACGCCCTGCTAATTCTTTGTCCGGTGAACTTAAAAGCTGTAGGTCTATCTCATTGAGTCTAAGAACAATATCATGAAGAAGGTCGCTCAATTTTTCTACTTTGATTGGAATACTGTCTCTGTCATAACTGTAGGACTCTTCCATTTCGATCAGCTCATTTTCCAGCCAAGTGAAGTGCCTAAAGAGAATATCTGAAAAATCAAAAAGGACTTGTTTGTTCTGTGTTTTACTCATAAAACCTGCCATCAGCATCTCTAGCCAGGCTTCATGGGTTTTTATCATTAATGTTTTCATCTTATTTCTCTTCCTCTTGTTTTTCTTCTTTTGGTACACAGCTGTTGACTACTTTGTAAGTAATGACAGGGTAGTCCGGATCAGTTTGTCGTTTTTCATAGGTATCGACTGCTGCTTTGATGGCAAGTGCAACCATCTCAGAACAGGCTGCATCTTCGGGAGGAAGTCTGTCTAAAAGGTTCATTGTAGCTTCTACCAGATTCTGTACACCACTAAAATTAAGCCCTTTTGCCTCTTGTGTTAACATAGAACCTGCTACTACCGTTGTGGTACAGCCTATAGCTTGAAAGCGTATATCTTCTACATAAGGCTGATCTTCATCTTTCCCTACTCTCAAATAAATGGCAACTTTTTCACCATTTTCAGGGTTCTTACCTATCCCTTGAACATCAGCACTTTCCAATGTGCCGTAGTTTTTAGGATTCATCATATGTTCTATCAGTTGTGTATCTACATTCATGCTAAATTACAATTCCTCTTTAATTATTGGGATTATTATACCTTTTTAAATTGAGACCCCAATAGATGTAAATCAAAAATTGGATATGATTTTACAGAATAAAAAGGATTTAAGAATATGGCTAAATATGTACTTTTTGATACAGAGACCACAGGAAATCAGGAAGCTGATCGCATCATACAGATAGGTGCAATGATCGTACACTCCAAAGAGCAAGTAGACATTTATGATGAGCTCTGTTCCACCTCTGTCCCCATCAGTGTAGAGGCGATGGAAGTACATAACATCACTCCTGATGTCATTGAGAACTGTGAGCCGTTTGAAAAGACCAAAGCATGGCAGGTCATCAGTGAGTTAAATGAAAAAGAGAACTATCTCATAGCCCATAACATCAGTTTTGACCTCGGGATGCTGGAGAAAGAAGGGTTTACCAACCACTATACACTTATCGATACGGTACGCTGTGCCAAGCACCTGCTTCCGGACTCTCGTTACCACAGACTCCAATACCTCCGCTATAGTCTTGAACTTTACAAAACAGAAGGGGCAGAAGCAAAAAAACTTGGCATTACCATCAAAGCACACGATGCTATAGGTGATGTACTGGTTATGAAACTGCTTCTTTCAAAACTTGTAGCCCTTACACAAGAGCATTTTCCGGGAGTTAATCCTATGCAGAAAATGGCAGAGCTCACCCAAACACCGGTAATGATGAAAATCTTTAAATTCGGGAAATATAAAGACCAAAGTATTGAAGATATTGCCAATGAAGATATGGGTTACTTAAAGTGGATGCGTAACAATCTTGATCTGGATGAAGATATGCAATTTACTTTAGATCATTATTTAGGTTAACCAATCTTTTCCATTTCACTCTCTTGAACTGCGATAATACGTCTTTCCATACGATTGATCTCTTCAATGAGTTGTCTGGAAATATCTTCCATTTCAGAAAAATATTTTTCTGCTATCTCTTTTTCTGTATCAGAGATCTTTTTTTTACTACCAAAAAGTTTACTAAAAAACCCTTGTTTTTCTATCTGATAATAAATTTTAAAAATATGCATATAAATATCATGCAGTTTAAAATGAAGTTGTTCTACATTTGTCATACACTCCATAGGATTATTTTGAAGAGCATTTAATTTTTGAGCATCGCTGTAAAACCACTTTCCAAACTTACATTCAGTTGAATTTATAGGAATAGCATTTTCATCTATCTTGAATCCTCCAATAAGCATTTTTGCTTTTTGTACCCAATTAATATGTGCTGCCTTAGCTGCTCGTAATTGTGTCAATACTTCATTTTTATCCATTTTTTATTCCTTAGTGTTCCCATCTAAAAAACAACTATAGTAAATTATAACAAAAATAAATAAAATATAATTATAATAATTAAATCCTGTACCACATCATTGTATTTATTTTAGTACATTTTCAGTAAAAAACCCTATAATAGCATTACTAAAAATTAACCGACTATTGGAGCTAATATAGATGCTAAGATTTGCCCCATCACCAACCGGTGATATGCACATAGAAAGCCTTCGTATTGCTATACTCAATTATCTTGTTTCACAACAAAGAAATGAACCTTTTATTGTACGCATAGAAGACAGAGATAAGGCACATACTATAGAGGGTAAAGATACAGAGATCATGCAAATTTTGGAAAAGTTTGCATTGATACATACACGTGTATTTCATCAGAGTGAGCACTTACATATGCACCAGACCCTTGCTATTAAACTACTTGAAGAGGGTAAAGCCTTTGTCTGTACCTGTACAGCAGAGCAACTTGAAGCAGAGAGAGAAACTGCAGAAGCCAATAAAGTTATCTACCACTATTCAGGTGCCTGTCATGATGTTGATAAAACCATGCATGCAAAACTCAAAGAAAGTGGTGAACCTTTTGTGATCCGTCTTAAAAAACCAATACATGACATTGTGAATCATGACTTTATTAAAGGTGATATTGTTAGCACTCCAAAGGAAGTAGATTCTTTTGTTATCTTACAGGCAGACGGTATACCTACATACAATTTTGCCTGTGCCTGTGATGATATGCTTAGTGGTGTGAACTTCATTATCCGTGGAGAAAAGCATCTCTTAGATACAGCAAAACAGAAACATATTAAAGCACAATTGGGCTATGAAGAAGAGACCACTTATGCACATCTGCCTACCACTCTTTATGGTGAAGATAAAAAGGATGATGCCAACTCAGTAAAATGGCTATTTGAGCAAGGATTTATTCCTGATGCTATTTTAAATTACCTGTTACTTTTAGGAAATGACAAACTGCCTAAAGAGATATTTACCCTGCCTGAAGCCATAGAGTGGCTCAAGTTAGAGAATATCTCCAAATCTTCTGTCGAATTTGACATAGAAAAACTACGTTTCATTAACAGAGAACATCTTAAGAGAATGGATGATAAAATACTTTCAACCCTCTTTGGTTTTGCAGATGCCGATGTAGGGAAACTTGCTAAACTCTACGTGGAAGAGGCAAGTACCATTAATGAACTTGCCGCAAAGATACGTCCTATTTTTGCTCCAAAAGCCCTTGAAGGTGAATGGGCAGAACAGATGAAGATCCTGCAGGAGCTCATTAAAAATGCACCGATGATAGAGGATTTTGATGCATTCAAATCATTTATCATACATGAGAGTGGTATGAAAGAAAAAAACTTCTTTACACCACTTAAACTGTTACTTACCGGAGCAGAACACGGTCCGGAACTTAGCGATATTTATCCACTTATTAAACCCTATCTACTGGAGGTAGTTTCATGATCTCACTTTTTTGTTATGTATTAAGCACCGTTATATCTATCTATGTTTGGATCATCATCATTGCAGCATTAATGAGCTTTTTTCAACCTAACCATCACAATCCGGCAGTCCAATTTATCTATAGAGTTACCGACCCTGTTTTTAAACTGGCTAGAGAATATCTTCCTTTTTTGGTCATCTCAGGTATCGATCTTTCACCGATCGTGATCATACTTGCCTTGCAGTATATCCCTAGAGTTATTTGTCAACTACTATTTTAAGATTGATCTGTGAAAAAAAGTATTTTATTTTTACTCCTCTTTATAGTGAGTAGCACTACACTTCATGCAAAAACATTTACCTATTGGCAAGTACACAAGATGCCACAAAGTGTTGAAAAAGATTATTATATCTGGCGATTTCTCTCTCAACCGAGTACAACCATAGGTGAAGCAAAGTCAATCATACAAGATGTCGATCATCTAAACAAAAAACTACGTGTTGCCTATAAACAGAAAACTGGATTTACCCCTCGTATACAACCTAAAGCACCTCGTTCTACAGGGAAAAAAGTAGACTGGAAACGCCGATCTACTGCTAACAAATATTTTAGAAACGGTATTTTACTTCTTCAACAAAAACAGCTTCAAAAAGCGGCTGACTCTTTTTACAACGCACATGAGAAATATGAAGAGAGATGGGAAAAAGATAAATGTCTCTTTTGGCTCTATCTGGTAACGAAAGACAAAGATTATCTTAAAGAGTTAAAGAAGAGTTATCATATCAATATGTATACCCTTCTTGCGGCAGACCTTACCCATAGTAAATACCCTAAAACCATTGTGGTTCCTAAAGTATTTAAACGTAATTCTTACAGTATTGATGCGAAAAATCCTATACACTGGGCAAAGGTAAAGGCAAAAATGAATCGTCCCTCAACAGATCTTGAAGATCTTGCAGATGATTGTAAATCACAAGAAACTGTAGGTATGTATAGTTATCTTAAAGCCAAAGCCTGTAACTATAAAAAATCCTACTTCCCCATGCCTTATCGTAGCATAATGAAAAAATTCTCTAAAAAACGTCAGGCACTCCTCTATGCAATAGCCAGACAAGAAAGTCGCTTTATTCCCGCATCTGTTTCACGCTCTTTTGCTCTTGGTATGATGCAGTTCATGCCTTTTCTTGTTAAGCATGTTGCTAAGAAAAAAGGTCAACGTATCGACCTGGATGATATGTTCAAACCTGCAAAAGCGATAGAATATGCTGACTTTCATCTTAACTATCTGAAGAAATATCTCTATCATCCTCTTTTTATTGCCTATGCCTATAACGGTGGTATAGGATTTACAAAAAGGTTGATAAAAAAGAAAAACTATTTTAGAAAAGGTGCGTATGAGCCTTTCTTGAGTATGGAAAAAATGACAAATATAGAAGCAAGAGAATATGGGAAACGTGTATTGACGAATTATGTGGTTTACTTGAACAAGTTAGGGAAACCGACACGGCTTTTGCCTTATGTAAAAATATTGACCAACCCTGCGAAAACAGACCATTTCAGAAAGTAAGTTTCTTACTTAATGTATATTTTGCTACTTTTGCAAAAAATACTACACCATTACCATAGAGATCACTTTTAAAGAGAAGTTTAAAACTTTTAGCCGGTACATGAGCAAAGGTGACCAGATAAAACTGACTCCATTCAGAGACAAAAGAGACATCTTTTAACAATCTATCTTCTTTAGTGAGAAGTGTAATACTTTTAGGTACTTTCCCATTCAGTGTTAAACTGTATCCACCTTGTGTAAAAGGTGCATCACTGTCATCACTATAAACACCGACAATGAAACGCTCTTCTGCTCTGTTTTTCTTATCGTAGATTTTTTTATTGAGGTAGGTTGCAGTAAGCATTGCTTGCGTAAACTCTCCGTTATAAAGTTGGATCTTTTCACTTTTTTGCAAATTATAATGATACGTTTTCTCTTTTTCATACGTCTGAATAAGCAGTTTTTCTTCTTTTGAACTACATCCTACAAGAAGAGCCATTGCTGAAAATGTCAAAACGATATTACGCATCTACTCTCCTTAAAATTTCATAAGAGTTTAACATAGTTTCAATAAAAATTGATGTATAATCTCTTCCATATACACCACAAAGGTTGAACCGTGAGCAAAAGAGTTGCCGTAGCATTTACCGGACCTTCAGGTAGTGGAAAGACTACACTTGTAGAGAAAGTAGCCAAAGTATTGATAGCGAGACAAAAAGTCGCTATCATTAAAAATGACCCTAAAGACAAAGCAGTTTTTGATGTAGAAGGAAAAGACAGCGACAAGTTTACAAAAACAGGTGCAGAAGTGGTTGTTACCTCACCTACCCGTACTACCTATTTCTCTCAACGTGAAAAAACATTAGACGAGATCGTAGCAATGATCAATGATTTTGACATCTTACTTGTTGAAGGACTAAAAACACTCCCTCTACCACGTATCGCTATTTTCAGAAATAAAATAGATGAGAGCTACTTTACCTGCAGTGAAGCCATTGCCATAGATAACACGATCGATCCTGAAACCTATACTATACCTGAAAATATAGATATACTTGATCTCAATGATACTAGTAAGATCATTGAGTGGATCACAAACCATGCCAAGCAAATATAATAAGGAAACCCATGCAAACCATATTTGAAACCATTAAAGATGTTGCCATTAAGATCGACCATGCCATCAAGACAGAAGACCTTGGTTACAGTGACAGTTCAAACTCGTCAGGTGAAGATCAACTCAAACTTGATGTAAAAAGTGACTATATTATAGAAGAAGCTTTTAAAGATATTTCTATTGTCAAAGCTCTAGTGAGTGAAGAAAAAGAAGGTGTACTCGAACTTCATAAAGAGGGGAAATATACGGTCTGTTATGATCCTTTAGATGGTTCTAGCCTCGCTGATGTCAATCTCTCAGTAGGATCTATTTTTGGTATTTATGAAGGTGAACTTAAAGGGGAGAACCTTATCGCTTCTGCTTATGTGGTCTATGGACCACGTATTGAGCTTATGATCGCTACAAAAGAGCATAAGCCTATGCATTATAGAGCACAAGAGGGTCTTTTCAATTTTATCAGTGAAGTTACACTGAATGAAAAAGGAAAGCTTAATGCTCCAGGTGGGACACAGCAGCACTGGTGTGATTACCATAAGACATTTGTAGATGATCTCTTTGCGGAAGGTTATCGTCTCAGATATTCAGGAGGGATGGTTCCTGACCTACATCAGATATTGCTTAAAGGCGGCGGTATTTTCTCTTACCCGGGAACTTCTGATGTACCTAACGGAAAACTTAGACAACTCTTTGAAGTGATCCCTTTTGCATTTATGTATGAACAAGCAGGAGGGCAAGCCGTGAATAACAAAGGAATGAGACTCCTTGAACTTGTACCCGCACACCCTCATGATACAAGTCCTTGTTTCTTCGGTTCCAACTATGAGATCAATGCATTAAAAGAGGCTTACGGAGTGAATAAGTAATGTCAGAAAAAATACTTGATGAGTGGCAGATCACGCTGAAACAGAAAAAAGTAGAACTTGAAGCATGTCAAGTAGAACATGCTGTTAAAAGTTGTATGAAGTGTGAAAAGTTACTTGATTGTACCCTGAGAGACAACTATATTAAAGCTGTCTATGATAGCATGAGTAAGGGAGAAGGCGGAGGATTTGAATTTTAGTCTCTTCCAAACTTCATCTATTTTAATGATATATTACTTGATCTGATAAAAGTAATTTTTCCATTTCTCTATTTTTTTGACGTTTCTCTCTTTGTTCATTGAGATAATGCCAAGCTTTTTTCTTATCGAACATAGAGAGTAAAGCTTTTTTGTAATTACTTATGTGTACATTTCCTGCGGTGCCGTGATTACTATTGAATGCTGCTACCATGGTAAATCCTTTTAAGTCATTTTTACAACTTTAGCATTTTAGAATTACCTGAACATTACCTATTGTATGAGTTTGAGTTTTTCTTTTCTGCTCATCTTTTTTTTAATTTCATATTCTCTTTTGGAGGCGGAACTTCTATCGGGGTATTTTTCACTGTAGACAAGTGTCACAGGTCTTCTTATACGTGTATATTTTGCACCTTTGTCAGAGCTGTTATGCTCTTCAATACGACGTTCCAATTCTGTAGCGATCCCTGTATATAACGTATCATCTACACATTGAACCATATAAACATAATAGATAACTTATCCTTCAATAAGCTAAACAAAAAAAGGTTTATGCTTTCTCTAAATCGTACATTTTAAAATAATCACGCGTAGTCGCTTGAGAGATAAACAATTTATCTGAATACTTCGTGAATTTTGCATAACACGCCATAGTTTTCAATCCATGAAAAGTATAAGAATAAAGTGTTACTTTTAATTGTTTTAAAGAGACTTTTTCATAATCAGAGACTTTAATATAGTATTCACCCATCATTCTAAGAATTTTGTAATAGCTTTCATTTTTAAAAGTATAACATTTTTCATTGAGGAACTGTCCTATTCTACACTCTTCTCTTTTTTGGCGTAAAAGTCTGTTCTCATTAAGTTGATCCCATATTTTCTGTTTCTCAGAAAGATAATTGCTTTCATCTAATTTAAAATTTAGGCTTCCCATATTCGGCTCCTATATTATTTTAAGTGTTAAAAATTTAGCACAAGAGTATTACCTTAATGTTACCACTCCTCAGATCATAATTTTTTAAAATAACCTACCTGCCAGCCAAATTTAGATAGAATCCTCTTTATAAATTTACTCCACAAGTAAACCAAAAACTCATTTGTTTAAGGAAACACTCTATGTCAAATTCATGCAAAAAAGCTTATATCACTACTCCTATCTATTACGTTAACGACATTGCCCATATCGGTCATGCTTACACTACAATCATTGCAGATGTACTTGCACGCTACTCTCGTATGAGTGGACTGGACACCTTTTTCCTTACCGGAACAGACGAACACGGACAAAAGATAGAAGAAGCAGCAAAAAGCAAAGGTAAAAGTACACAAGCCTATGCCGATGAGATCTCTGCAACCTTTAAGAACCTCTGGGATGATTTCGGTATCTCTTATGACAAGTTCATCAGAACAACCGATGCAGACCACATGAGAGGTGTACAAAAAGCATTTTCTGTGATGCATGAGAACGGTGATATCTATAAAGATACCTATAAGGGGCACTATTGTATCTCTTGTGAAACTTTCTTTCCGACAATTCAGTTGGTTGACGATGAGTTTTGTCCTGAGTGTGGTAAAAGCACAACGATCGTAGAAGAGGAGAGTTACTTCTTTAAGCTTTCAGCCTATGAAGAGAAGCTGCTTGCATGGTACAATGACACCCCTGACTGCATCCTCCCAAGAAGCAAAAAAAATGAAGTGATCCGTTTTGTTGAAGGTGGACTGCAAGACCTCTCCATTACCAGAACAAGTTTTGACTGGGGTGTGAAACTTCCTGAAAACCTCAATGACCCTAAACATGTCATGTATGTATGGTTAGATGCCCTCATGAACTATGTTACAGCTCTTGGTTACGGTACAGACGATGCAAAAATGGACTACTGGCCTGCTCGCGTACATCTTATAGGAAAAGATATTTTACGTTTCCATGCCATCTACTGGCCTGCTTTTCTGATGAGTCTTGGTCTGCCATTGCCTAAACATATCGCAGCACACGGCTGGTGGACACGTGACGGTGAGAAGATGAGTAAGTCCAAAGGGAATGTGGTGAATCCTAAAGAAGTAGCAGATGCTTACGGACTGGACAACTTCCGTTACTTCATGCTTCGTGAAGTGCCCTTTGGCGGTGACGGTGACTTTAGCCAAAAAGCACTGATAGACCGTATTAACTCTGATTTGGGGAATGACCTTGGTAACCTACTTAACCGTCTTATAGGGATGAGCGGTAAGTACTTTGAAGGCAAAGTTGACTCCTCTTTGGTAGAAAAATATTACCAAAGTGAACTAGATGAAGTACACGCTTCACTGGAAAAACTTGAACCACTGCTTTTTGAGATGCAGATACACCGTTACCTTGAAGAACTCTGGAGACCATTGACCGTTGCCAACAAAGCCATAGACAGATATGAGCCTTGGAACTTAATGAAAAACGGAAAAGAGGAAGAGGCGATGGCACTTAACGGACTCATTGCTGCTATTTTGGCAAAAGTGAGCATCATGCTCTACCCTGTTATGCCTGAAGTCTGTACCAAAATCTCTAAAGCATTGCATTTTACTATTGACAACAACAGTTGGAACAGTATGGTAAAAAAGACTACACTTCTTGAGACATTTACCCTTGAAAAGATCGACCCACTCTTCCCTCGTATCGAAGCCTTACTCTTAGAACAGGCTGAACCGGAAGACAAAACCCCTTTGACAAGCTCAGGGAACACTCAAGAGAAAAAAGAGAAAGCATCTGAGTCTGCCCAAGCTGAAGGAGTTGCCCTGATAGGGATAGACCAATTCTTCCAAACTTCACTGAAAGTAGGCACTGTTGTAGAAGCCCAAGAGGTATCAAAAAGTAAAAAGCTTCTTCTTTTACAGGTAGATGTAGGAGAAGCAGTACCGAGACAAGTGGTTGCAGGGATCAAAGAGTGGTACTCCGCAGAGGAGTTGTTGGGTACACAAGTGTGTGTGGTTGCCAACCTCAAACCTGCCAAACTGATGGGGCTCAAGAGTGAAGGTATGCTTCTGGCTGCCAAAGATGAGAATGGTCTGTGTATGATCCGTCCTGAGAAGCCAAAAACGGCTGGGACACCTATTAGCTAATGAAAATAGAAGACATTTTAAACCTCACAGAGGGGACACTCAGCAACACACCTAAAGTACAAGCCATAGAGGCTGCTACGGTCTTTCCCTCCAAGGTAGATCATGGTGACCTCTTCTTCTCTTCCAGCCAAGAGGAGATAGACAAAGCCTTAGAGAACGGTGCCTATGCCATCGTCTATGATAATGAGAACATTGTAAGAAAAGATGATGAGATCGCATGGATCAAAGTAAGTGATATTCAGCTTGCAGCCTTTAAGCTCATTCGTTATGTGATCCTCAAAAAAGAGGCAAGTTTCTTCCTTCTAAGTCAGCATGAGATGACCTTTTTAAAGATGATACTTACCCACAAGACCAACATTGCTTTCATCGCTGATGATTGGCGTAAAGCATTTGAACAGATACTCAACTCAGATGATACACTGTTTGTAGGAAGTGACAAAGCACTGATGGAGCTCATCAAGCCTGATGTACCTAAACTTAACACAGAAGTGGACGGATATCCTGTCTCTGACACACTTTTTAGAAGTACTTTCAAAGTGGGAAGTTTTGTCTATCAAGAGAAAGAATTGATCCCTTTTCATTTGGAGTACCTGCTTAGAGTGGTTGATTTCTGTGATCAGCAGCAGCTTCCTTACAGTATTGACCGCATTAAGTACACGAAACATTTCATGCCTGTATTCATTGACCTTAAACTCAAGAGTACCAGACCAAGCAACTCTGACAGAGTTGCCATCTTTACAGACAACCTCATAGACATTACCAAAGCAAGAGAGTATGTCATGCAAAGCAACATGTGGGTAAAAAGCATCGTCCTCACCCCGCCCAAGACCAAAGTGCCGGGCATTGACCATCCGCACTGGTTCGAAAGTGAAGAGGAAGTAAGAGAGATACTTAAAAGTATCCACTTCAACTATGCATTCATCTACAATGCAGACAAGAGCATCTTAAATACCTTAAAAGAAGAATATAGTCTCTTCTAGCTTCGAGAAGACTCAGCTAGCGTATTGTAGGGGTCAATTCCATATTGACCCGCTAAAGGGTAGAAATAGATTCTGCCCCTACGATATTTTTCGAAGGACAAGCATATTCACCCCGTTATATCCCACAAATTCACACCCATACTTTTCACATAATACCCTAAAGGTCTGTGGTCTGAAAAAGACGATGTGTGTCGGGTCCTGGTGGTAGTACCACTTTTTAAATGCCTCTGCATTATTGGGATGGAATTGTGTCTGTATTGCCAGATATCCGCCCTCTTTCAGCCTCTCTAAAAGGATTTCAAATACCTCTCTTGGCTGATGTAAATGCTCAAAGACTTCTGTTGTCACAAGAAGTTCATATTTTTTACTATTACTCGGTATATCAGGATGGTATAGAGGATCATATGCATCACATTCCATTCCATTTTCTTCCAATATCTTTGCCAAAAGCCTGCTTCTGC
>Ga0256827_10001647_pt1 | contig 14345 bp, 7 predicted proteins | sample CV84metaG_FD_185977 | JGI IMG/M metagenome (GOLD analysis project Ga0256827, IMG submission 185977) | Hydrothermal vent microbial communities from East Pacific Rise, Pacific Ocean - CV84 | ecosystem: Environmental > Aquatic > Marine > Hydrothermal vents | place: Pacific Ocean: East Pacific Rise... | reverse complement strand
GAGAGTTCATCTATCACCTTTTGACTCTGATGAGTTAGGTTTTCAAGTGCCGAATCAGAGTGTGTTGAGAATTTTTTCATACTTCTTAGATGTCTATCCCACTCTTTTGCAATCATACCCATCTGAGACAAACCATTATCAAAGGTATCTATAGAGTTTTTGAAGACTCTATTGGCATCTTTGCTACTAGCATCAAAAGTTCTCTGTACATTATCTACTTGTCGCTGTATCAGATCAAACTGCTCTTGAAACTGATGCATAGAACTCTCCATAACCCGTTTGGACTCCTTTGCACTACTCTGTAGATCTCTCTCGATTGTACTACTCATAAGCTCTAAGTTATCATGCATACTGTTGTAGAGTGCTGTAAAACTTTTTGAGAGTTCATCGATACTCTGTTGTGCTGTCTGATTGGCTGAACTCATGGTACTCTCTAGTTTTTGAGAGGTCTCTACAAGCTGTGTTGTACTATTCTCAATATGTTCTACCCATCGGTTACTACTCTGCTCTATCTGTATCCCTGCTTTTCGTACTTTTTGAGCCAAAAACTCCAAGGCATTGTCACTCTCCTCTGTACTACTTAGATTATATCGATAGCGTTCTCTCTCCATCTCTTTACCAAATGCCCAACCGATAATACTAGTAATCAGTGCCGAACCGATAGGAGAGATAATAGTATCGATATGCTCAATCATCTCAGCACCACCAAACTTGGAGGTCATAATCAACGCTACAGAAGTACCAATCAGCGTATGAAGATACCCCATAGTAGCAACTCGATTACCCACCTCAATATTATCATCTCTCTCACTTATAATGGAGAAAAAGCCCAATCCAACTAGTAGTACCATATGCTGTATACCAATAGCCATAAATATAGTCTCTACATATTTTTCAATGAAACCAACACCTACATAGAGTCCCAACATCAATGCAACGGCTATAGCAAAACCAAGCCACCATACTACAGAAAATAGCATTCTAATCATTTTTTATCCTCTTTATTATCTTTTTTATTACTCTATCTTTATGCCAATTGGCAATAAATTCTCTCTTTAATTCTTCTACTAAAAGAGCATCATTTTCATGTCGAACACAAAGCTCTCCCAACAGTAGATTCATCTCTTCTAGCCTACTCATCAACCTCTCAACTTCAACCATCTCTTGTCTAGCCAAACTCCTATAGATCAATCTATTATCAAAAGGGTACTCCTGCCTAAAACTATCCATTCTCTTAAGAGAAGATATAACATGATTTAGAATATTGGCATCTATACATAAAGATCCCTCCAGCCTATTTTGCAAAGAGATGCCAAAAGTCTCGACAAACTCTCTAAAAACATCTATTGATCTTCTCTTTTTGACAATAAAAAGTGTGATTTCAGGTACATACTCTACACCAATAGAACTAAATAGCTCAATAAGTATTGTCTCAGAGAGCTTTGGAAAGTGATCATAAGAAAACTGTGGCTGAAGTGCTATCTCTTTGGGTAAAAAACCTACAAAAGGTACTTCAGAGGTATCGGTAGCAATATATGGTAAAGGGGGTCGATTTACATCTCCATAGTCGATAGAGATAAGCATATCTTTGAGTGTTAATTTTATATTTTTTTTGAAATTATCTAAGTTCAATTATCTATCCTAATAAGATATAGAGCGAATTATATCTCATTAGATTTAAAGGGGATTGGAGGAAAATAAGTTAGTTTAAACTAAAGTAAAACTTCAGATAAGACCTCATCTATATTGCTCACAGGTATAATAGTTATAGCCTTCTGAACCTCCATAGGAATATCCTCTAGGTCTCTCTCATAGTTCTTTTCAGGGATCAAAGCTTTGGTCACCCCTGCTTTATATGCAGCGATGAGCTTCTCTTTGAGTCCTCCAATAGGTAGAACCTTGCCTGTTAGTGTCAACTCACCTGTCATCGCAACTTGGTTATCAATTTTTCTCTCTGATAGTATCGAAGCTATGGCTGTAGCCATAGTAATTCCTGCACTTGGCCCATCTTTTGGGGTTGCGCCCTCAGGTACATGGATATGAAGGTCATACTCTTTATATATACTACTTGATGCCACATCTAGTTTGGAGTTATCTATCAAAATTTTTACTACAGAAAAAGCAATATGTGCAGACTCTTTCATCACATCACCGAGACTTCCTGTAAGTTTAACTAGACCTTTACCTTTGATCTTGATAGTCTCTATCTTCAATACATCTCCACCCACAGATGTCCATGCCAACCCATTGACAACACCAATCAACGGTTTAGGGTCAATATGAGAGACTTCAAAGACCTTTTTATCTGCAAATTTTGGTAGATCTTTTACTCTTATCTTGATCTTATCTAGCGACTCATCACTCAGTAGAGCAGTAGCAGATTTTCGCATCAATCCAGCTATCTTACGACGCAATCCTCTCACCCCTGGTTCACGAGTATACTCATCGATTAGTTGTTTAAGAGCATTGGTTGTGATCTCAAACTCTTCGTTGTTGAGAGCATGTTTTTTTAGCTCTTGAGGGATTAGGTACTGTTTTGCTATCTCTAGCTTCTCATCAGGAGTATATGAACTCACAGAGATAAACTCCATTCTATCACGCAGTGGTGCAGGTATTGTTCCTAGATCATTGGCTGTTGCGATAAATATCACTTTGCTTAGGTCAATATTGAAGTTGAGATAGTAGTCTCTATACTCTTTGTTCTGCTCAGGATCAAGTATCTCTAGTAGTGCAGAGGTAGGATCACCTCTATTGCTTCGCCCTACTTTATCGATCTCATCAAGCACAACCACAGGATCCATACTCTTGGCATCAATAAGCCCTTGAACCAAACGACCTGGCATTGCTCCGACATAAGTTCGTCTATGACCTCTTAGCTCATTGACATCCTCTAATCCACCTAGAGCAATCCGTACTAGAGGACGACCCAAAGCGTTGGCGATAGAGTTTGCCAAAGATGTTTTACCTACACCTGGAGGGCCAAAGAAACAGAGAATAGTCCCTGCACTGCTATCATCTAGTGAGATATTTCGTCGCTCTGCCAACTCTCGTACCGAGAAAAACTCTACGATTCTCTCTTTTGGTTTCTCTAGTGAAAAGTGGTCATTATCCAACTCTGCTTGAACCTCTGATACGTGTAAAGTCTTGCTTGTTAGCTTACCAAATGGTAGCTCAAAGACCCACTCCAAGTAGGTATGTATCTGAGCAGAATCACTACCATCAGGATGCACTCTAGCAAATCTATCTAGCTGTTTAGAGATCTCTTTGTGTGTATCTTCATCTATATCCGATTTGATAGCGTCTAGTCTCTCTCTAAACTCAGCTATCTCCTCCTCTCTTTGAGCATCGACACCTAACTCTTTGTTGATCTCTTTGATCTGCTCTTTCAAAAAGTACTCTTTGTTAGTCTGCTCTATCTTGGTGTGTACTTTTGATCGAATCTCTCTCTCGACCTTTGCCGATTCAATCTCTGCTACAATCAGATCGATAAGTTGCATCAATCTCTGCTCTATATCTTCCTGTTTATAAATGTCATATGCTTCTGTTTTTGATATTTTGAGAAGAGATGAGACCAGATCGGCGATACGATATGGCTCATCTGTCTCTGATATAGTTTTGAGTAGATCATTGGGAATACTATTTTGAATCTTGGAGAAAACTTGTAGTTTTTCATTTAGTACACCAATAAGTGCTTGAATTCTCAGCTCCTCATAAGATCTATTCTCAATCAGATTGATCATAGCACTCTGAAAGACAAACTCATCAAAAGCTATCTCTTCAACAGAAGAGGAGATCTCCCCTTTTGCAAGACCTTGAAAAAGGATCTTGACTCTACCATCAGGGATATGAACCTTTCTCATGATAGAACCAATAACACCTACCATATGGATATCATCTTGATTTCGTTCTCCCTCTAATCCATCTTTTGTTGTTGTCAAAAAGAGTAGAGAGTTCTTCTCTATCGCATAAGTAGCAGCATCAATATCCTCTTTTTTAGTCAAAAAAACAGGGCTTATCATAAATGGATAGAGAAAGAGATTATCCTCAACTATAATAGGAAGTTGAGTAGGAAATGGTTCGTAATTACTAAGTTGCATTCAGGAGTATCCTTTAGTTGAATAGTTTATCAAAAAAACTCTCTTCGGGAGCTTTTATATCAGTACTGTTTAGTGCTGATTGTCTGTTTTTCTCTTGGTATATCTTAGAGGCTTCATCTTTTCCTATACGATTATATAGTCTTGATACATTCTCATTTAGAAGATACTGTGCCATATATAGACGAACTTTTAGAGTCTCTACGATCGGTTTATATACAGATTTTGGATAGGCTTTTGTAAAATCATCTACATCTTTGAGAGTATCTATCATCAATTTTTGATCTCTATTTATATCTTTTACACCCAAAAATGCTGCTTTTATCTTTAAAAATTTTGCAAACTCTATCTTCTCTCCTGATGCATACTTTTTAAGATACTCATCAAGATAATAGTCTGCCATCAAATAGGTCTTATCTTCCATATGAGCTTGAGCCAATATCATAGTTGCAGTAGGAAGCAGAGGTGAACGCATATGTTCACTACGCAGTGAGATATAGTAGTTATCTGCTTTATCAAAGTTTGAAGAGGATAGATTTTTGACGATATTTTGATACCAATAGAGTGCAGGTCTATCATACTCTTTGACCGCATCTTTATCACTACATCCAACAAAAAGCACACTCACTACAAACAATAGAAAACTCTTTTTATAATTTGTTAACATTTATGACCTTATTTCAATAGGAATTTAAAAAAATATAATACCTCAAACTCTATTATATCTCGATTATTATTTATTTTCTTAAGCATATTTTAAATTATAAAACAAATCTTAAATAATTATTTAAACTTAATATTATTTGATTTTTACTATAATTCTTTAAACTATTTTAATAAAAAGGTTTAATTTTGATGAAAAAAATTATTTTAATAATATTGGCAGTAATGAGTTTAAGTCAATATTCAATAGCTATAGATATTGAGTTAGATGGAACACAAGATCTTATAAGTGGAGATGATTGTCAAGAGGCAACCTATCGATTTGGAACAGAAGCTACATACCAAGGTCATGATCTGGATCTGATTGTATCTGTAGAAGAAGAGGACAATGAGTACAGTGGTCCATGCATAGGTATAACAGACAATGTACTAAGTGTAAGAATAAAAGATACTGATCGTTTTAATGAGTTGGCATATGTCAATCTAAAAGTTACCATTGTACAAAAAGATACTTTTACGCCAGTTGTAGTTGATAGTATAAATATCACCAACTTCGACTTAGATAGAAGTAATAATTTACAAGCATCAGGAACAGATGATGTCTATTATAAAGACCCATCAAAAGTCTACCTTAGTAGTAGAACAAATGTAACTCAAAGTAGTGGTCTTTTCTATAATGATTACAATACAAAACTAAAAGGACAAAGTACAGGAAACTGTGATGATAGTGCTACACTCGTGACAGAAGAGTGTCGTGCAGGTGTTGTATATAACAACACTTCAACCTTTTATGCAAGAGTTCAAAATGATAACGCATATAGTCAGTATTATAACACCTACTATTATCATCGATTAATCCAATTTTCATTTGAAATTAAAGATTTAACACCTCTAATGCCAGAACAGGATGTAGTTGAGTGTAGTACAGTGAGCTACTCAACAGGAGAGGATCAGTGGATAGCGGGATCAACTCCATCAACTTATGAGAATGATCAAAATATGATCAAAAATCTCAGTATGTCAAATGCTGAAGAGTTAAAGATAACAGTAAGTGGAGAGACAGAGAGTAATTATGACTGGCTATATATATATGACAAAGATAATAACCCTGTATATCAAAAATCAGGAAACTTAAATAATACTCCCTTTACTATCTCAGGATCCGAATTGGTAATGAAATTGACATCTGATGGCTCAGTTAGAGCATTAGGCGGAACAGTTACTATTGAGGGTCTAGGGTGTACACCACCTACTCTATCAATTGATGACGAGGAGATTGAAGAGGGAGATTCAGATACAAAAACTCTCTCCTTTACTGTTACTTTAGATAAACAAGCAGGATCAGGAGTATCATTTGACTATCAGATTCTAAATGGAGACAATAGTGATAGTAGTAAGAACGCAACCTCTCCATCAGATTATCAATCATCTACACAACACATAACACTAGAGGGGGCGACACAGACCTTTACAATCGATGTTCCTATTTATGGTGATGAGATTTTTGAAGAGGATGAGAGCTTTAGAGTAGTATTAAGTAATATTACAGGTACAACCAATCGTAGTGCCACAGCTATTGGTACAATTATAAATGATGATGAGGAGATCAAGATCTCTATTACAGATTCTGATATTGTAGAGGGAAATGTTAGCACAAGAGAGTTACACTTTACAGTTACTCTAACCCAAGATGCTCCAAACGGAGGTATCACAGTACAGGTACAACCACACAATATCACAGCCAATGAAGGAGAGGACTATACACGACATACTAGCTCAATATCTTTTGATCAAGGAGAACGAGAAAAAACTATCTACTATATTATCAATGGAGATACTGATGTAGAAGAGGATGAGAGCTTTAGTGTAGAGCTTCATCACCCACAAAATGCTGTACTAGATGAAGAGCATAAAGAGGCAACTGGTACGATTATCAATGATGATATAGCCAAAGAGGGTGCTCCTTTTAGCTGTTCTTCTGAGAGTTATTTGACAACAGGAAGTAGTAGTTTGTATAGTTTGGATCTGACAGATGGAAGCAATGAAGCACTTAAAAATAACTATAGCACGACTCATGTAAATGCTATTGGATATAATGTAAAAGATGACTTCATATGGGGATGGGACAGAGGGACACAAAAAGTTATGCGACTTGATGCCAATTATACTATGACCACATATGGTACAAATATTCCTATAGATTTAATTGTTGCTGCAAATACAGGATTTACATCTGGAGATGTATCCAAAGATGGTATTTTATACCTAGCAAAGCCCTCTGCTGATCCTAGACTACATAAGATTGATCTAAACTCAGGAACACCAGTATATCTAGGCTCAGACACACTAACTACAGAGAATAGTGTACGATTTGGTGACTTTGCTATCAATCCAAAAGATGGGTATCTCTATACAAGTTATAATAAGAGACTCTATAGAATAAGTACCTCTGCTGTTGTAGAGGATTTAGGAGCTATCAATGGTCTGGTTGATGCATATTTTCACTCTTTTGTCTTTGATGTAGATGGAAATATCTATTTTTACAGCAATGCAAATGATAAAAAAGTATTTAAACTAGATCTATCTGATCACAATAATCCAGACCTTGATGTAGAAGTTTTCACTACTCTTGAGTGGGTAACAGCATCAGGAGATGGAGCTAGATGTGCGAATGCAAAGATGATAAAAAAAGTAAAGCCTATCGCAGATTATCACTTTGATGAGTGTAGCTGGAGTGGTTCAGCAAGAGAGGTCAAAGATAGTAGTCCAAACAATCATCATGGAAAAGCAAAAAGTGGTGCGGATACAGATAGTGACGGGAAGATAAACCGAGGTGCAAAATTTGAACAAAGCAGTAATCAATATGTTGAAATAAATGGATTTGATGATATATTTGGAGCTTCTAGTAATGAGTTTGCTATAACTGTTTGGATCAGACCAAGTAGCTTGTCATCAGCTCAAACCAACCACCATACAAAAAATACATTTTTTGCAAAAGCATCAGTACCAAAAAATGATAATATTGAGATCGGTGTCAACCCAGATGGTACACTACATATTTATCTGGATACAAAAAATAAAGATAGATATGCAGATTTTGGTATAGCAGGAGATATTGCTGTAGATAAATGGAATTTTATTGTAGTAAGCTATAAAAATGGAAAAGTAAAAGTAGAGATAAATGACAATAGTTATAGTAACAACTCTACTTGGGCAGGAGCAACAAAAATAGATCAAGCAGTAGGAAGTCCGATAACAATAGGGGCTTCTATTCATATAGATAACTTCTTTGATGGAAAAATAGATGAGGTCAAAATATTCTCCAAGGAGTTGAGTCAAGATCAGATAGATATATTAAAAAATGAGACAGGAGAGAGCAGAGAGACAATAGTTTGTGAAAACAACAATAATATATCAGGAAAAGTATATCAAGATGAGAATTCAAACAACAGTTTTGATGGAGCAGATAGTGGAATAGCAAATATAGAGATCAAACTAATCAAAGATGAGAATGAAAATGGAATTTTTGAGGACAATATAGACACTCTACAGGAGAGTATCTCTAGCAACAGCAATGGAGATTATCTCTTTGAGAATCTTTCCACTGGAAAATATTTAATTGTTGTCAATGATAACGATCAAGATCTGCCTCCAAGATACGCATTAAATAGCGATAAGATCATCCCTCTTAATCTTGTAGCAGATTCAGGAAATAATAACTTTGCCTTTGCAAAAGAGTCTGCACAACCTGTAAACTGTGTAGAGAATGGTTTGATGTTCCAAAATAAACCTACTGACATTAGCTATCTAGATCTAGCTGATGGGAGTATGAACATAAAAAAAGCTGATATATCTACTGATAATATTAATGGAGCGGGATATAACAAAAAAGATGGATACTACTGGGGATATAACTATACAAGAAGAGATGGAACAATCAGTAGAATTGGTCAAGACTCCGATGGAGAGCTAGTAATAGATCACTTCAAAATACCTGATCTGACTATTAGCTCCTATACAGGAGATATTGATGACAATGGTCACTTTTATATTAAAGAGGCTGGAAATAGTCGAAAAGTTTCAGTAATCGACCTTGATCCTGAATCATCTACATATCTACAAAAGATTAGAGATTTTAACTTGGGAGAGAATCTAAGTATAGCAGACTGGGGATTCAATCCACAAGATGATAAACTATATGCTGTAACTAATGGAAAAAGATCAAATTATCTATATAAGATAGAGCCATCTGATGGACATATTATAAGTAAAAGAGATACAAATCTTACAGATAGAAGCTATGGTTTTGGAGCATCATTCTTTGATAAAGATGGATTCTACTATATATATGATAACGGTTCGGGACAAATTTTTAGAATTGATGTCGATGAGAGTCCCATCCCTATCCCATTTGCAACGGGTGGAACAGTTAGTCTAAATGATGGTGCAATGTGTACAGATACCGATATTAGATTTGACTTTGGAGATCTACCTTTTGCGACAAAATTGATCGATGATGGTGCGAGACACAGAATTAGAACTAGTGTGGGAGAGACACACTATATGGGAGAGGATGTTACTACAGAGAACAATGGAAAACCCTCTACCTATGCAGATCGTGATGAGTATGACGATGGTGTAACTGTAAATCATACAAACATATCATTGCAAAACTTTAAGATCCTATCAATAGCTACTCTACATAGCCTTACAGTAAAGACTCATGGAGATGGTTACTTAAATGCATGGATCGACTGGAATAGAGATGGTGACTTTAATGCATCAGAACAGATAGCCGATAGTCTAGATGGATCTAGTGGAACAGTCAATATTACCTTACAAGATATACCTGATATATACTTTAATGGTGAGCCTATCTATGCACGATTTAGATACAGCTCCAAAGAGGATCTAAATGCTACGGGAACAGCTCCTGATGGAGAAGTTGAGGATTATGCTATAGATACAGCCCACTACCCTAATGTCCGTATTGAGAGTGATATAGCAAAGGTTGAGGGAGATGAGGATGAGATAACTGAATTTACATTTAGAGTCAATATAGATAGATCAGGCATCAACCCTATGCAAAGGATAATGAATTCAGGATTCTATTTTATCATTGAAGAGGATACTGCGACTCTAGCAGACCAAGATTATATTCTACCTGCAAAAGTAGATGGCTCTTTTATGGAGATGGGAGGATTTGTTGCGGTATTACCAAATACAGATCATTTTGAGATTACAGTAAGAGTCAAAGGAGATAATAGAGTTGAGCCAAATGAGAGATTCTTTTTGAAACTATACTCTCCTGACTTTATGAATATACGAAAAAACAAAGCCATAGGAACTATAGTCAATGATGATATTTTGGTTTTGAATATAGAGAGAACCAATAGTGAATCTACACCAAACAGCAGAGAGCTACTCTATACACAGATAACAGGAAGAGATTTTGACTACAGTGTTATCCCTTATGATCAAAATGATCAGATTCAAAATATTAAAAACACTACAGTAAAAATAGAGCTAATAGATAGAACTTCTAATGAGGATAATGCATCTATACTATATAAATACTACGCCTATATTGGTAATGAAACTAGCAGATTTGATGTAATAAATAGCGAAGATCTCAAGATAGATAGAGCAACAAAAGATGCAGAGTTTAGAATATCATCTTTGGTAGATGAGAATGGATCACTAGTCGAAGGTCAATATGATACAGAAGAGAGCTACAATCAAAAAAATAGCATCGAAGGCAATAGTCAAGTAACTACTAGATCAAAAGACAACTTTGCTATAAGACCAGCAGGATTTAAGATGATGCTTTGGGCAGATGATGGAGAGTACAGAGATCACCTAGCTACAAACAACCAAGAGAATGGTGGAGCAATAATGGCTGGATATAACTACGAACTAAATATCTCAGCCATCACATATAAAGAGCAGAGAGACTCAATAGGATACAACTCTAAAGAGGTAGAAGCAACTCTACTTTTCAATGATAATCTGAGTTGTCATGATAAAAATGATAGCAAAAGATATAACTATAATTTTGTAGATGGACGATTTGTAGATACTCAGTTCAAACATACGAATGTAGGTAAATATAAGATGCAACTTGTAGATCAAAACTGGTCAATAGTAGATTATATATATACAGATAATCCTCTCAAACAGGGGTGTATAGTTGGATCATCTGAGATCTCTAATGATCCAAACGAGAAATCAGGATGTAATATCGGCTCAGCAGTTGATCTCCATGATGGAAATAGTGAGTATAGCAGATACTATAACCTAAAGCTACTCTTTCAGCCATACAGTTTCGACCTATCAGATTTGACTATAACAAACTTGGCATCACCACTACATCCAAACTACTTATATATGAACGATATAGATAATGATCGAAACATGGCAATTAAGATATCTGGGAAGATAAAAGCTATAGAAAAAGGTGGTCAGACTACAACCAACTTTACAAATGGATGTCAAGCATCTGATGTTAAACTCTCTATGGATTATCAAGGAGTTAGCGAAAATGGAGAGTTCAACTCTTCAGCCCCTATGATATTGGAGAGCAAGGAGCATGATCCTATAAAATACCAAAAAATCTACACATACAATGGAGACTATCTCGATCTAATTGGTATAGATCAAGATATTTTTGATAGTAATACAACTTTCTCATCATATGCTTTTAAGGATGATCTAAACGGAACAGTTCAAATAGATATATTTTATAATATAAAAAAGAGTACAACCCAAAGAGTAAATCCTGTAAAACTAAAGTTTACAACAATGAGTGCTACATCTAAAAATGCAAGTTCTAATGTAGCTTGGACTCAGGAGAAGGATCAAGCATTCTATCCAAGAGGAGATAAATCATTTAATAGAGAGTTTACATTTTATCAGACAAGAGTTGTTGCTAGTAGCAGAGAGTATGAACCTACAGATAAGAAAGTAGTAGATACAGAACTTGCAGTTGAGGTATATTGTGATCTCAATAGAAGTTGGTGTTTAGATGAGATGAATATGGGAACAGTAGGAAGAAATACACAAAGAACTGATTATGGATGGTATATAGAAGTTGGACATACAGATGGTATAGATGGAGATATTATAAATCTAATAAATGACAACCCTAATAATGTGACTACTGAACCTACAGGAAGTGTAAATCTAATAAATGGAAGAAATGCTAATGTAAGAGCTCGATACATAGGGGATGATATGAGTACAAAAGAGAAGGCAATTATAACAATAGAGACATCTAGTTGGTTAAATTTTATAGACAACATATACAGTGTCACATTTAAAAAAGCAGGAGATACGACAGGTGAAGGAGAGAGAGGGCATGAGAGAAATGCAACAAGAAGAATTAAATCTAATGGAAAACTAGATTGGTAAGAGGAAAATTAAGACCAGCATTTGCGATGATAGAGCTAATCTTCTCATTAGTTATTATGGGTATCGTTCTCATGAGTGCACCACTACTTATACAACAATCTACACAAAGTGTAAGAGTGGCTCTACAACAAGAGGCAATATCTATAGCATCAGCACATACAATGATGCTATTATCTTTGGATTGGGATGAGAACAATACTGATTTAGAGGCAGGAGATTCTCCGATACTAGATACAAACCGTTTCTATTTTGACTTCAATAATACAACTTCCCCTGTAGGACTAAGAAATGTATCAGGAAGAGAGTGGGGTGCAGGGTTAGTAAATGTTAAAACAGCTACACAAATGGGTTCTTTTGGTTTTGAGAGATCAGCAGATCCAGACAAAAATGAGACATCTATAATAGATGCTGATGATGTTGACGACTATAATAATAGCGATATTGGATTAGCAGTATTTAACTTTGAAAATATAGATATAGATAAAGGAGACTATGTAGATACAACCATCAATCTACATAGTGTAATAAGTTATAGAGAGGATAGACCTAACAGTGGACCGTTGAGTACAGATATTAATATCTCAGGAGTCATTAACAGTACAACAAGACCAATAGTCAGTAATATTAAATTTATTCAAGTTAGTTTAACATCAAGGAGCGGAGTAGATGAGCTAGATAAAAATATCAGTATGAGTGCATTTTCATGCAATATTGGTACTTTTGCACCAAAAGGGGAGGTAGAACTATGAGACAGTATAAAAAAGCATTTAGTATTATAGAGATCATCTTTATTCTTGTTATTTTAGGAATAGTATCATCTATCTCCTCCCAAATTATTGTTCAGGTATATGAGAACTATATTTCACAAAAGGCACTATATACAGTAACAAAAAAAACGGAACTAGCTGTTATGCAGATAGCAAATCGTCTAACATATAGAATCCAAGGAACGACTATATCCAAAGATCTAAATAATCCAGGGATAGTAAGAGGTGTCAACTGGATAAGATTAGATGAGATCCCAGCAAATGATAACAACTATACTACCATCGAGTGGATAGGATATGACTATAGTAGTTTCACAGCAGACAACAATAAATCTCTCTGGAGTGGTGTATCAGACTATGAGAGAGCTTCACGAGATAGTATAGATACAGTTGGCTCTACTCTAAGCCGTGTTGACACTATCATCCAAAGAGTATCAGGAGGAGAGGTTGGATTGACAGGAGTAGGAGTTAACCGACCAGCAGTTATATTCTCTCAAAAGGATAAAAAATATATAAACGCAGTCGGAGGAGAATATAGTCCTGAATGTATGGGAATGATTGACAATAATGATAGAGACTGTATCTTTAGAGTATCAAGAAATGGTGATAGCAATCTAACTTTTCTTAATAATAAAGCAAAAATTGCAACAGAGAGATACAAATTGGCATGGAGTGCTTACGCTCTAGTTCCAATAAGAAAACCCAATGGTCTACTTGATATCTTTTTATACCATAACTACCAGCCATGGGAGGGAGAGCAATACACTTCGGTTGCAAATAATAGAAAAGTATTAGCAACAAATGTATCTGTCTTTAAATTTACAGAAAATGGAGGGAATATACAGTTTAAACTCTGTATTAGGGAGAGAATTAGTGCAGAGAATAATATAACTTCATGTAAAGATAAGGCTATTATACAATGATAAACAACAAACATAAAAAAGCATTCTCAATGCTAACAGCGATAGTTGTTATTCTGGTTATGGCATCTGTAACTGCTCTTGTGCAGAATGTCTCTGGAAAAACACTTAAATCAACAACCCAACAGTACCAAAGAGAACAGGCTGAACTTTTAGCAAGAAGTTATACGGAGTTGGCTCTCTTGTATATCATGCACTATGATAGAGTTGCTACCAACTCCTGTATCCAAATTATTAGAGATCATTTTGGCAATAGCTCCCCTGAAGGGTATGATGTTATAGTCAAAGTCAAATATATAGGTAATAGTCTTATGCTCCCGAACTGTCCCAATAATATAACTTCTTCGTGGTCTGTACCTCTACCCTCTACTAGCTTTAACCAATCAATCTCTCTCTCTATAGATACATTTATAACATATAAAGATATGAGTGATAAAAATGTAACTTTTTATAGAAGAAGTATACAGAAACTCTAATTAACCTATAATCTG
>Ga0256827_10001646_pt1 | contig 14348 bp, 5 predicted proteins | sample CV84metaG_FD_185977 | JGI IMG/M metagenome (GOLD analysis project Ga0256827, IMG submission 185977) | Hydrothermal vent microbial communities from East Pacific Rise, Pacific Ocean - CV84 | ecosystem: Environmental > Aquatic > Marine > Hydrothermal vents | place: Pacific Ocean: East Pacific Rise... | reverse complement strand
AAGAAGAAATTATTGTTCATAACAAAAATACAATAAGCATCTTAGGAGGAAAATTAACAGCATATCGTTTAATGGCCGAAAAAGTCACTAATAAGCTTGTTAAAATGTTACCCGATTCGGAAAAATATAAGAAATGTTTTACTAGAGAAATTAATTTATCTGGTGCTGAATTTAATTTTGGAAAGGTAGAAAGTCATAAAATTATAGAATATGCCGAACAAAAATTCTATGAAGCTTATCAATTAAATGCAAATACAGAGCTTATTAATGATTTGTTTTATACCTATGGAAAGAATATTGAATTAATTATTGAGAAAGCTTTTGAAATATATAATTCTATAGACGATAGGTCTTTAGCTTGGTTAGATGCTGAAATTTGGTATACAGTAAATAATGAAATGGTTATTAATTTATCCGATTTTATGATTCGAAGAACTGATCGATTCTATTTTTCACATAAAGAAAGTTTACAGAAAATACACTCAATTGCACAAATTCTTGGGAAATATCTTAAATGGAGTAATTCAGAGGAGCAAAGACAAGTTTTAGAATATAAGAATATAGCTAAGAAAAATCATTCTTTTATAAAATGATATGGTTAATTTTGGTTTCTCAAGATTAATAAAAAATACATGAAAAATATAGCTTCTGATACATCGATATATAGGAGGATTTTAGAATCAAGAAAATATTATTTTCACGATACTGCCTTCGATACTTTAATGCTTAAAAGGATAAATAGAGTTCTTTTAATAAGTAGTAACTACGATGCGTTTATGCTTGAAGAAGATGGTCGAATAGACGAACAAATTTTTAATGAATATGTATCGTTAAATTTAAGGCATCCTCCGTTCTTTGTAAAGGCAACAACTGCCCAACATGCTTTTCGAGTTTTACAGGAAGATAACATAGATTTAGTTATTTCTATGTTGAGTATTAGTGATATGTCTGCTGTAGATTTAGCAAAGGAGATAAAGGAACAGTATCCCGATAAGCCTTTAGTTGTATTAACACAAATGTCTAGAGAAGTAAACTTATTGTTAAAAACAGAAGACTTCTCTGCGGTGGATTATGTATTCTCATGGTTAGGAGATACAAATCTTTTATTGGCAATTATTAAATTAATTGAAGATAAAATGAATGTAGAACACGATGTAAAAGAAGTTGGAGTGCAGACTATTCTTTTAGTAGAAGATTCCATTCGTTTTTATAGTATTTACTTGCCAGAAATCTATAGGATTATTTTTAAACAGGCGCAAACATTTACCGATGAAGCGGTTAATCAGCATCAGAAGATGATGAGAATGCGAGGGCGGCCAAAGATTTTGTTAGCTACAAATTATGAAGAGGCTATTTCTATTTACAAGGAATATAGCATGAATATTTTAGGAGTAATTTCCGATATTTCCTATAATAGAAATGGTGTTAAAGATCCTTTAGCAGGAATCCGGCTGACTAACTATTTAAGAAAAGACAATCCTTATCTTGCTATTTTATTACAATCTTCAGAATTGGAGAATGAAAAGTTAGCCAAAGAACTTAATGTTGGTTTTATTTATAAGTTTTCAAGAAATCTTTCTCGAAGAATTAGAAATTATTTAAAAGAATCTTTAGCATTTGGCGATTTTGTTTTTAAAGATCCTAAAACAGGAGAAGAGATTGGTAGAGCATCAAATTTAAGAGAATTACAAGATAAGATATTAGATTTGCCCGATGATGTTATAGATTATCATAGTCGGAAGAATAGTTTCTCGAGATGGTTAACTGCACGTTCTTTGTTTCAAATTGCACAATTATTTCGACCTGTTTCTGTCGATGAATTCGATAGTTATGATGATTTAAGAAGTTATATGTTTACCGTAATTTCTAGCTATCGTCAAACAAAAGGGAGAGGAGTAATTGCAAAGTTTGAGAAAGAGCGTTTCGATGATTATTTAATGTTTTCTAGAATAGGAGATGGATCTATAGGAGGGAAGGCTAGGGGGTTAGCTTTTATAGATTCGTTGATAAAGAAAGATATTTTAACCAATCATTTTGATAATGTATTAGTTACAATTCCAAGAACAGTAGTTGTAAGTACCGATGTGTTCGATGAGTTTATGGAAGATCAGGATTTGTATGATACAGCTTTTTCTACGGAGCTTTCCGATGAGGAAATCTTATCACGATTTGTAAAAGCACAATTACCCGAAAGGATTATTGACGATTTAAAAGCTCTTATAGAGATAGTTAAGAAACCTTTAGCAGTTCGTTCTTCTAGTGTTTTGGAAGATTCACATTATCAGCCATTTGCAGGTATTTATTCTACTTATATGATACCATCTGTTAAAGAAAAAAAGCAGATGTTGAAATTATTAGTTAATGCTATTAAAAGTGTGTATGCTTCTGTTTATTATGCAAGTAGTAAATCATATATGGAGGCAACAAAGAATTCCTTAGAGGAAGAAAAAATGGGGATTGTAATTCAAGAAATTTGTGGTAAATATTATGGCGACAGATATTACCCAAATGTATCGGGAGTAGCACGTTCTATTAATTTTTATCCAATTCCTCCAGAAAAGCCAAGAGATGGAATTGCAAATATTGCCCTTGGCTTAGGAAAAACAATAGTAGACGGAGAATTATCTTTACGTTTTTCTCCTAAATATCCTAAAAAGGTTTTACAATTATCGAATGCCGATATGGCATTAAGAGGAACTCAAAAAAAGTTTTATGCCTTAGATTTATCAAAAGAGGAATACGATCCGAGTTGCGATGAGGGCGTAAACTTAATAAAGTTAAGACTTAAAGATGCTGAAAAGGATAATTCTATTAAACAAATTTCTTCAACTTATGATTTTCAGAATAATATTATTAGACATGGTAATCATTATGAAGGAAGAAAGGTGCTAACTTTTGCTGGGCCTTTATTGTTCAATTCTTTTCCTTTGGCCGAAATAATTAATTCTATTCTAAAAACTTGTCAGAAGGAAATGAATACGCCTGTAGAAATAGAGTTTGCTTGTAAATTAGATGTAGAACCAGGTGAACCTCAGATTTTTAGTTTTTTACAGTTAAGACCTATTGTTGAAAGTCAAGATAAGGAACGGGTGAAGATAAACGATGTTGAGAAAGACAATATTTTAATTTATTCAGAATCGGCTTTAGGAAATGGTCAAGATAGCACAATACATGATATTATCTATGTTAAACCTGAAGCTTTTGATGCTTCTGAAACAGTTCGTATTGCTGCTAAAGTCGATGAACTAAATAAGAAAATGATTGAGCAGAATAAGAATTATATTCTTATTGGTCCAGGAAGATGGGGATCATCAGATCCATGGTTAGGGATTCCTGTTAAATGGTCGCAAATATCTATGGCAAAGTTAATTATAGAATCTGGCTTAAAGGATTTTAGAATAGATCCAAGTCAAGGAACTCATTTTTTTCAAAATTTGACATCTTTTAGAGTCGGGTATTTTACAATAAACCCTTTTCAGGGAGATGGTAGCTATGATACTGATTATTTAGATAATCAAAAAGCTATTTATGAAGATGAATTTATCAGACATGTAGAGTTCGAAAATCCAATAGTTTATAAAATTGATGGGAAAACAAATAGAGGTATTATTTGTAAGGCTAACGAAAAACTTTGTTAATTACTTACCTGAATGATATAAAACGAGCCTGAAATTTAATTTTCAGGCTCGTTTTAACTCTCTTGACTAAGAGTTAATCTCTTAAATCAATTACTTCAACATCAGGGTATTTACTTGCTTCAAATTTAAAAAGAGAATCAGGAAGTGCAGTTTCTTTTTTTATACTAGATAGAGTAATAGTGTAATCATTACCATCCTTACCAAATCTAATAATTTTATATATTTGATTTTTATCTTTGTCGACAAAGATTCTAATTCTATTAAATTCAGAACCTTTTACGTTTATAGGAAATAAATCTATTTGATGTAAGGCTCTATTATTCTGGAATACTTCTTTTATGTATCTTACTTTATAGCCTTCTTCGTATTCTGTAAATAATTTTGAAGGATTGAATGTGTTTTTATCGTCGGGGTCAGGGGTTGTTATATTTACTTCTTCAGCATCCTTTATGTAAGACCATTTGGTTGTACCATCGAAGAAGGTTTCAACACCCATTAAATTGACTTTGTAGTTATTTCCTTTTACCCATGCTTTACCTTTAGACGATTCCTTAATATCTTCTTGAGCGTTTTCCATTGTTAAAGAAAACTGAATAGAAACTCCTTTGTATGTTTTATATTGTTTAGCTACTTTTTTTAGTATTGTAGTTGCTTTTTCGTCGCTTTGTGAAAAAGAAAGGGTACTAAATAAGACTGCGAAAAGAATAGAAATTAATCTCATATTTTTAATTTTTAGTTAAATTATTCATTTAAAGTTTTCAAAAACTGTTCCAAAGCGTATTCATCGGGGTATAAAACTTTTCTTGCTTTACTTCCTTCATATGGACCAACAATTCCAGAAGCCTCCAATTGATCAATAATTCGGCCAGCTCGGTTGTATCCTATCGAGAATTTTCTTTGAATGCTAGAAGTAGAACCTTGCTGTGTTTGAACCATTAATCGAGCTGCGTCTTCAAATAATTCATCTTTTTGTTTCATATCTACTTCTGGAGCTAAGCCTAAGGCTTCAGCATCTGGTTCTGGTAATAATAGGGCTGTAGGATAGCTTTGCTGTTCTTCTATATGTACTACCAATTCTTCTACTTCAGGAGTGTCAACAAATGGACATTGTAAACGAACCATTTCACCACCACCTTGGCTTACTAACATATCTCCACGTCCAATTAATTGATTGGCACCAGATGTGTCAAGAATAGTTCGTGAATCTATAGCTTGAGTTACACGAAAAGCAACACGAGTTGGGAAATTGGCCTTAATCATACCTGTAATAACATTTACAGCAGGTCGTTGGGTTGCAACTATTAAATGAATCCCAATAGCTCTAGCAAGTTGAGCAATACGGGCGATTGGATGTTCAACTTCTTTTCCTGCTGTCATAATTAGGTCTGCAAACTCGTCTATTACAACTACAATATATGGTAAGAATCGGTGACCTTTGTCAGGATTTAGTTTACGATTAATAAATTTCTTATTGTATTCAATAATATTCCTAACATGTCCGTTCTTTAACAAGTCATAACGAGCATCCATTTCTTTTGCTAAAGAATTTAGAGTGGCGACTACTTTTTGTACATCGGTAATAATTGCCTCTTCTTCGTCTGGAAGTTTTGCTAAATAATGTTTTTCTATTCTAGAATATATCGAAAGTTCAACTTTTTTAGGGTCAATTAATACGAGTTTAAGTTCCGAAGGATGCTTTTTGTAAAGCAAAGATGTAAGAATAGCATTTATTCCTACAGACTTTCCTTGTCCTGTAGCACCAGCTACTAGCATGTGTGGTGTTTTTGCTAAATCTATAACATGTGTCTTGTTATAAATAGTTTTTCCAAGAACAATAGGTAGTTCATATTTAGACTCTTGAAAAACCTTTGATGCAATAGTAGATCGCATCGATACAATTTGTGGATTTTTATTAGGGACTTCGATACCAACAGTTCCTTTTCCTGGCATTGGAGCTATAATCCTAATTCCTAATGCAGCAAGACTAAGAGCAATATCGTCTTCTAGATTTTTAATTTTTGATATTCTAACACCAGGAGCAGGTATTATTTCGTATAATGTAATAGAAGGCCCAATTGTCGCTGAGATATTTGAAATCTCAATCTTGTAATTCTTAAGAGTTTCTACAATTTTCTCTTTGTTCTCGTTAAGTTCTTCAGGAGTTACTTTTTCATTATTAACTTCATGGTCTTCAAGAATATCAATACTAGGGAATGTAAAATGAGATAAGTCTGCTTTAGGATCGTATTCTCCAAGAATTTCGAGAGGCGTTTGTGTAGTTTTGCTTTCTTCCTCTTCAACAAGTTCTTCGATTTCCATTTCAATATCATCAATAGAAATATCTTCTGTTTTATCTGTGTTGTCAGAAGAATAATCTGTGTCATTACTATCTATGGAGTCAATAATTTCTTCTTCGTCAGGAATATTTATAGATAATTTGGAGTCTAGGTTTTCTGTATCATTTATTTCTTCTTCAACAATAGGGACTTTATTGATATCAAGGTCTAAAATAGTTTCTTCATCAGCTTGAGTTTCGTTATCAATAATTTCTTCAAGTTCAGGTGCAATAGAGTTTTTATAATCTTCTTCTTCTTTATCAATTTCTTTCTTTTTGGGTTGAATTAATGATTTAATGATTTCGAAAGCCTTATCCGAGATAATAATAATAAAACTCGAAACAAGAATTAAAAGAATAATAATAGTTCCTATTTGACCTAAAAATGAGTTTAACCATTCGATGATAAAATAGCCGTGTTGTCCTCCTAAAAGAAAGTCAATATTTTGATTAAGATTATCGAATAAACCAAAAATTAATGAAGAGAGAATAATAATAATAGATCCATAAATTATAGTTTTTCTTAGGTTTAAAAATGATCGCCCAAGTAAGGCTGCTCCCCAAGTAACAAATAAAAATGTTATTCCAAATGATGAAATACCAAACCATTTAAAGATTAAAGTATTAGAAATAAAAGCTCCTAATTTACCTCCCCAATTTTCTACTTTTACATCTGCCCCTGAAAAAATATTAATCCATTCTATATTGTCATTTTTCCATGTAAATAGGAACGAAATCATTATAAATAAGATGTAAAAAGCAAATAAAATTAGAAAGAACCCACTTAAGAGTTTAAATCTTTCATTTTTAATAAAACCAAGGTCTAATATAACCTTTTTATCTTTGTTTTCTGATGTTTTTGTTTTTGCCATTCTGTTCTCAAAAGTAAATATTAGAAAAGTTAATAGCAAATATTAAAACAAAGTAATTTGTTAATTCTTTAACAATAAAGAAAGTGAAATTAAAGTTCTAAATTTGTTCTTTTATGAATAGTTCAGAAGTTGAAAATAAACAGATATATTTTGCTCCATTGCAAGGTTATACAAATGCTGATTATAGAAATCTACATTATAAATATTTTGGAGGTGTCGATAAATATTATTCACCTTATTTAAGATTTGAATTAAATAAAGAATTAAAGAAATCGGTTTGGAGAGATATTCAGTCTGAAAATAATACTGTGCCTAATTTTGTCCCTCAAGTTTTGGGAACAGATATTCCTTTGTTTATTAAACTAGCAAATCAGTTTAGTGATTTTGGATATAAAGAAATAAATTGGAATTTAGGCTGTCCTTTTCCTATGGTGACGAATAGAGGTTTTGGTTCTGCCTTGATAAAAAATCTAGACCAAGTAAAAGAAATTCTAGATGAAGTATTGAATAAGATAGAAATTCCTTTGTCTATAAAAACACGTTTGGGATTTGAAAATACAGATGAAATTTCTTCTTTAATTGAGCTTTTAAATAATTATCCTATTAAAGAGTTAACAATACATGCAAGGACAGCAAAGCAAATGTATAAAGGTAAAGCGTCACCAGAGTATTTTACTCCCTTAATAAAGAAATCTCAAAATATATTGATATATAATGGTGATATAAATTCTGTAAATGATATTAAGAAGTGTAACGTAATGTTTGATAATAATATTGAGACTTTTATGTTAGGGAGAGGGATGCTGAAAAATCCATTTCTGGCTTCAGAAATAAAAGGTGAATCTTTTTCGAAAGAAGAAAAAGTAAAGATAATTAGAGCATTTCATTCAGAGCTATTTCTGTTGAATAAAGATAAATTAGAACCTTCTCATCTTTTGGGAAGAATGCAAACAATTTGGGAATACCTTTCTTATTCGTTAGAGAATCAACATAAATCCTTTAAACTGATAAAAAAAGCAAAGCGAATTGATAAGTATTTATCTGTGGTGGATGACTTACTCACAGTTTAGAATATTACAAAAAAAGAGACTGTCCTTTGTAAGCACAGTCTCTTCTTAATGTTTTAGAATACTAATTATTTCTTAACCACTTTTACAATAACTTGTTCGTTATTTTCTGTAGTTATTACTAAATGATAAATGCCAGTTGCTATATCTTCTACATTTAATTCTATATTCTTAGAATTCTTAGAATCAATAGATTTTAGCATTTTACCTTCCATATTTACTAGTTCAATATTTACATTCTCAATAGGTAAATTAATGTAAATAGTTGTTTCTGCAGGATTTGGATATACTTTAATACTAGATTTATCTAATGATGTAATTCCAATATTTGTAATTGTAACAGTTTGTTGAGATGTTTCTGTACCACATTCGTTAGTAGCAGATAGAATAACTGTATAATTATTGTTAGAAAGATATTCGTGAGAAACATCTGTTGTTATTTCAGTTGTACCATCTCCCAAATCCCAAGAATAAGAGTCGGCTCCTGTTGTTGTATTTGTGAAATTAATAACTGGTTCTCCAGAAGCATCAATTGTAAAATCAACAGTAGGTGTGTGGTTTACTGTAATATTAACACTAGCTGAAGCAGAACAGCCAGCTGTTGTTCCTGTTACAGTATACATAATATCGGTAGAAGGTGTTGCGTTAACGATTGTTCCTGTTGTGGCATCTAAATCTGTGTTTGGAGACCAAGAATAAGTGTCTGCACCTGTAGCTGTTAATATAGTTGTTTCTCCATTACAAATTGTAGTTTCACTTGCTGATACTTCAACTGTAGGTGCACCATCTTCGTTAACAGTTATATTATCTGTAGCAGAACATGCTCCTGAAGTTACAGTAACATTATAAACACCTTGTCCTAAGTTCGAGGCAGTTGCTGTTTCCTGAGCAGAAGCATCATCCCATAAATAAGTATATGATCCTGTTCCTCCATTAGCTTCAACTGTAGCAGATCCATTTGTGTTTCCACAACTTGCATTGCTAGAAGACATGATTAAATTAGGCATATTATTTACTGTAATAGTAACTGATTGACAAGATGAATTACCACAAGTGTTTTCCCATCGACCATAGTAAGTTGTTGTGGTGGTAGGATTAATGGATAAATTATTTCCAGAGCCCACTAAAGAACTTCCACAAGAAGATGTGTACCAATTAAATGTATCTCCAGAACCACCTTGATAAGTTAAATCTGTAGATTCTCCGTTACAAATAGTAGTTTCGGAGGCATTAGCAGAACTCGCTGCAGTAGGAAGAGGATCTTCAGTAACAGTAATGGTAGCCGTAGCATCGTTGGTGCAAGGAGAAGTTGCAGTAACAGTGTATGTGTAAATATTACCAGAATTAGTCCAAGAACCACCTGTATCAGGGCTTCCACTTAACTGAGCAAAAAGTTCAGCATCGGAAGGAGTTGTACCTTCACAAATAGTAAGAGCTCCATTTGTTCCAGCATTTGGAGCTGCCTGTTCAGTAACCGTAACAGTAGCCGTAGCATCGTTGGTGCAAGGAGAAGTTGCAGTAACAGTGTATGTGTAAACATTACCAGAATTACTCCATGTTCCTCCAGCGTCAGGAGAATCGCCTAATTGATTAAAAAGTTGAGTTTCAGAAGGATTTGTGCCTTCACAAATAGTTAATGTTCCATTTGTCCCAGCATTTGGAGCAGCTTGTTCAGTAACTGTAACAGTAGCCGTAGCATCGTTGGTGCAAGGAGAAGTTGCTGTAACAGTATAAGTGTAAATATTACCAGAATTAGTCCATGTTCCTCCAGCATCAGGAGAATCGCCTAATTGATTAAAAAGCTGAGTTTCAGAAGGATCTGTGCCTTCGCAGATAGTTAATGTTCCATTACTTCCGGCGTTAGCTTCGGCAATAACCGTAACATAATTTGTTTTTATTTCATCATCAGAGCCTCCTGTATTTGTAGCTGTAAGAACAACAGTATAAGTACCTGCATTGGCATAAGTATGAGTAGGGTTTTGACTATGGTCTATATTAGATCCATCACCAAAGTTCCATGACCATGATGTTGGTGTATTTGTTGAACCATCAGTAAATGTAACAGAAGATCCTTCACAAATTGTTAGAGGAGTTCCTGTGAAATCTGCAACAGGAGCAGGAGTAGGAGCTGAAATAATTATAGAGTAATCTTCTACTTCTCCATCGAAACCTGTTTCACACGCTGTTGCTGCTGCATTGTATTTTGCAGATATTCTCATTCGAGTTTGCCCAATAGAAGCGTTGGTTGGTATAGAAATACTTAACGGACTGTTTGAAAATGGACCGTTGGAAACATTTTGTGCATTACCGAGTACAAACTCTTCACCACTATCGTCAAAATCACCATCATCGTTCCAATCTATCCAAGCCATTCCTTGTATAGTGTATTCTCCATCGGTATTTGTATTCACAATTAGATTATAATCGTTTCCTCGTGTTACGTTGGCAACTATTGATGTGTAATTTTCATAAGGGTTTGATTTTCCAGTGCTATTATTAATACTTTCAAAATTGACAAGGGTAACTGCTGTTCCGTAGTCCATATTGCCATTGCTTGTGCAGTATGTTTGACTATCAACAACGATATAGGAAGTTTTAGTTTCTGTGTCAGAATCTCCATCTGCATTCATCACAGTAAGTGTTACAGTATATAAACCATCAGATGTATAAGTGTTTGAAGGGTTTTGTTGAGATGAGGTATTACCATCTCCAAAATCCCATGACCAATCAGTTGGATTATTTACTGTTAAATCTGTAAAATTAACAGTTGTGCCAGCTATGATATTAGTTTGGTCTGCTACAAAATCTGCAGCAGGAGGAGGGTTAGGAATAAAACATAAAGTTGGCTGAATAGCTAACATAATAGTATTACTAGAAATGTCACTATAAGCAGCCCATGATCCGTTATATTCTGTATAAGCAGTATTGTCTGGTCCATCAGCATCGTTATTAGAAATAATTGCTAATGTATCACCAGAAGAACCATCATTAGGAGCAATAAGTCCAACATAAAAAGCTCCATTAGGTAAAATAACTTCATTATCAAATACAACATCTGAATACCCATCTGTATTAAAATCAGTTAATATTGTTGTGAGAGGAATGTCTTTTGATTCTAAAATCGTTCCAGGAAGACCAGAACCATTATCTCTCCATACTACAATTGTTACATCAGGAGAACTTCCATTATTTATTTCTCCCCAATAGATTCTTGTACCTGTTAATTTATTGTAAGGTTCATAATTTTCGAATTTTTCAGAGAATTTTGTTAGATGATATTGATTAGTTCCTGTAAAATACCCATCTCCTGTTCCATATAGAGTAGGTGTTCCATAAAATTGGTTAACAATATTACAAGTTTCAATAGTAGGGTCTAATACATTAATCCTATCAGTTTTAGTTAAAGTTGAGTCTCCATTTGCATTATTATGTGCTGTTAAAGTGACGTCGTATAGTCCAGTTGTGTTATATGTAATGTTTCCTGGATCAAGATTTGCTGAAGTACTAGGTGTTCCTCCATCAAATACCCATGAGTATGAGTCTACAACCCCTGTAGTTAAATTGGTATAAGTAACAATGTCTCCTTCTAAAATAGGAAGAGGGTTTAATAGTGTACTAGGCGTATTAACTTCGAAATTTGCATTTGGTTTTGCATTATTACCTGTAATTCCTGTAATGATTAAAGAATAATCTTGAGGAGAGCTTAATGCTCCTTTGTGAGTTATGGTTATTGTGTATAGAGTTCCTGCTGTAGGGTTTGTTACATTAACTCTTTCATATGGATCAACGGTATTGTCAGCTTGCGTATTTGTTGTAATTCCTGTTAATTTATATGGATAATAAGTATTTGTACTTTCTGTAACTCTAATATCTAAGTCGTTAACTAAAACAGGAGTGTTATTATTAGCATTAGTAATTTCATTTCCTGCAGGGTCTGTCCAACAAATAGAAGCTATTAAATCTTCTCCTCCTAGAGCAAAAACATCGATTGAATATGATGCTGAGTTTGCAAGACTAGTTTCAAGAATAACAGAACCTGTGCCTTCATCTGTAATAGCTTCTGCTGCTCTTTTTGCATTAAGAAGTCCCCAACCAAAAATTGCATCAGGACCTGCTGTTCCTGCATCATCTGCAGTATGTAATGCTAATCCTTTAAGGGTAGCAGCTTTCATAAAGCTACCTTTTACATTATTGTAATGTTGTTGCAGTAATAATAATGTTCCTGTAACATTTGGAGTTGCCATTGATGTTCCTGTGATAGAAGCATAATCGTCATCGGCAGATTCGTAAGTAGAATAAACATTTGTCCCATTTCCTGTAATGTCAGGTTTAATTCTGTAATCATCAGTTGGCCCTTCACTACTAGAAGAGTTAATACTTACAGAAACTAAGTCTCCATTAGCATCAATGTTTGCATCTTGTGCATTTGCAACTACAAGACTATTTTTAGAAACTGCTTTTCCTGATAATTTATCGTATGAAGAATTTCCGTCTAAAGGGTCTCCGTTTGAAGAATTATCATCTCCGTCATTTCCTGCAGCAATCATCATTAAGTAATAAGGAGCATTATACATAATATCATCCCATTCAACAGCTCCATTACTATATTGCCCAAACCAATCATCAGGAATTGAAGCAGCATCATAACCATAAGAATGATTAGAAACTAACATTCCGTTATTTGCAGCAGTTGCAGCTTCTGATTGATCATTGTTCCAATCGTATCCAATTGCGTGAGCTTGAGGGGCCATTCCTTTGGCATCTGAATCAAATCCAGAAGCAATTATTGTACCTGTTACGTGTGCAGAGTGAAAATGAAGAGTTGTAGTACCATCTCCAATTGAAAAACGATTATTACCTCCAGCTCCATCATATTCTTGGTGTGTCGTTCTTGCTAAACCAGCATCCCATATGTGAGCTGTCATGCCTTGCCCATCTAAGTTCAAATTCAAAAGACCTCCAGTGTTTAATGTGTTTGCTCGAGTCGATTTTGAAGCATTAATATTATATGTTGTGAAATAAATAGGAGTTCCTTCTTCACTAACTTTTATTAATTCTTTATATACACCATCTTTTTCAATGATTAAAGGCCAATCTTTTTCTTTAGCCATTTTTATTGCGTAAGCCTTTTCTTTCGCAAACTTTTCGGCAGCTTCCTTACTTATCAGTTTCAGGATATTTTTATTTTGTTTAATATTTATGGTTTTTGCAGGTCGTTTAACATTCGTAATAGACCTTGTTTGTGCATAAATACTTCCAATAGTTAAGAAAGTAATTAATACAAAAAATAATAATTTTCTCATAGTTTAAAAATTTAATTAGTATTACATTGGAGTAAGGTTAGCCCTTTGGTTTTTAGTAGGTTAAAATGTTACTAATAATCTTGTGGATAAGATAATGTTAATATATTTGTTTTGTAATTTCTTATCACATTTCTCAATTAGTCGCTGCAATTTATAATTTTTCTAATAATTAGAGTGTAATTTTAGATAAAAAAGTTAGCTTATATATTAACAAATGTTTATAACCTTAATTAATATATAAGGTGTTATTGTTTGATGAATTTCTTTATTACTGTGCCATTTAAAGTTTTAATTGTAATAAAATATATCCCTTTTGCTAGAGAATTTGTACTTATTTTACCTTTGTCATAGGAGCATCGTATAGTATTCCCATTGATATTGTTAATTTGAATATCGATTATTTTGCTATTCGTTTTTACGATGAGTAAATCTGTTGAAGGGTTTGGATATATAGAGAGATGAGAAGCAAGAGGTCTCGTAATACCTGAATTTACAGAAGAATATTTTGAAATTAACCATAGTTCTGGATCAAAAATTACAGTGTCAACAGCAAAATCAATTGCAATGTCATATTCTTGATGATTTAATTGATTATTTAGTTTTAAGTTTATAGTATCATTTTCTCCAATAACTCTAATAGGGACAAATAATTTAAAAAAATGATTATCATTTAAAATTGAGTTTTGATTAATTTGTATACGAAAATTATTTTCGTTGTTTTGAGACCATTCTATATCGTAAATAGGATAACCTTCTCCGTAGAACCAATCGTTCATAAATTCGGAAAGGGAGGTGTCGGCTTGTTGTTCGAAATGGGCTATTAAATCGGGTGTTTTTGCAAAAGAAAAAGCTAGGTTTTCGTTGTTAAGATAATTTCTTATGGCCTGAAAGAAATTTTCGTCACCAATAGTCCATCGAATCATATGTAATATATAGGATGCTTTTCTGTATGTTAATCTTGCACTGAACAAAATAGATAAATCGTTTGTATCGGTAGGGAAAACAGTTCCAGAACTATCTGTTGTTATTTTATCTATACTAACTTCTTTCCAAAATGGATACCAATAACCATTTTCTAAGTTTTCGTAACAAAGGCCAGTGCAGTAGGTTGCAAATCCTTCATTTAACCAAAG
>Ga0256827_10001645_pt1 | contig 14363 bp, 12 predicted proteins | sample CV84metaG_FD_185977 | JGI IMG/M metagenome (GOLD analysis project Ga0256827, IMG submission 185977) | Hydrothermal vent microbial communities from East Pacific Rise, Pacific Ocean - CV84 | ecosystem: Environmental > Aquatic > Marine > Hydrothermal vents | place: Pacific Ocean: East Pacific Rise... | reverse complement strand
CCACAACCCCAAAAAAACAGAAAAACAACAAATAAAACGAATACTTTCACACCAACCTCATTAAATATATGAGTAAATATATTATGATTGTATTTCTTTGTCAAGATAATGGCGTGTTTTTTATGAAACTTTTAAAATTTGCTCTATGATTTATTTTTTTAAACCTGACAGAACTCTAAATTTCCATCTAAAATAAAGCCTAAAGAGCTATAAATCTGTTGTTAAACTATCTGAACCAAGGTCACTCTTTCCATAATAAAAAAAGAATATAAGGGTTTTCTCTTTAAAAAAGAGATAACCAACCCGTTATAAAGGGAGAGAAAGAGAGGATCTACTTACTTTATTATTTTATTTGTCATTTCAATTGGTTATGAGATGTATCAGGTTTTAATTTTACAGCATATCCGCAGCTAGTTGAGCAAGCCCTGACCTTTCACCCTGCTTTAGAGTAACAGAACCAGAAATAGAAACTTCTTTCATTTTTTCAACAACATGAACCAAACCATTATTTATTGCATCAAGATAAGGCTGGTCAATTTGGTATGGGTCTCCTGTTAGTACAATTTTAGTACCCTCTCCTGCCCTTGTGATTATAGTTTTAATTTCTAAATTCGTTAAATTTTGAGATTCATCAATTATCATATACTGATTAGGAATAGAACGGCCTCTTATATAGGTAAGTGGCTCAACTTCTATTATTCCCATATTCATAAATTCTTCCATTTTCTTTTTTTTCAACTCAGTACTTTTCTTTTCTTTTGAAGAGCCAAGTAGTAATAATTCAAGATTATCAAATATTGGTTGCATCCATGGCTTTAATTTTTCATCTATATCACCTGGTAAAAAGCCAATATCCTTACCCATAGGAAAAACAGGCCTACTTACAAGCATTTTATCGTATAAATCACTGTTTGTTGTTAATTCAAGACCAGCCGCTATCGCTAAAAGAGTTTTTCCTGTACCAGCTTTACCAATTAAAGATACAAGTTTAATATCAGGGTTAAGTAAAATATCAAGAGCTATTCTTTGTTCATCATTTCTTGGACTGATTCCAAAAACATTACTTATCGCTCTATAATCAATTAAATGAAATAACCCATCTTTTATATCAAATCTTGCAATATGTCTGTTATTATCTTCATTAACAAAAATTACATATTCATTTGCAAAAAATGGAGTTTCATTATCTTCAGGTTCATATGAAATTGTTTTATTATCAAATAACTCATCAATGAATTCTCTTGTAACAGTAATTTCTTTGTATCCACTATAAACTTCCGTGATATTTAAATTAGAATGCTCAGAAAAGTTTTCTGAAATAACCCCAAGTGAATCAGCCTTTATTCTTAGGTTTGTATCTTTTGAAATAAATAAAATACTATCTTTAGGATGCTGGCGTTTTTCATTAAGAGCAACAAGAAGTATTTTATTATCATTTTTATTCCAATCAAGGAGATTTGGAAATTTTCTGATATCAATTTCATTTTCCAAAACAATTTTTAAAAATACATTATCTCTTATTTCAATACCATTATTTTTTGAAATTGTTCCTTTATTATCTCTATATTCATCTAATAAGTTAGAAAAATGCCTTGCATTACGACCTAAATTATTCATATTTCGTTTAAAACTATCTAATTCTTCAATTACAGTAATAGGAATAATCACAACTCCTTCTTCAAACTGATTCAAAAAATTTGCATCATCCAAAATCACATTTGTATCCAAGATAAATCTTTTCATTATATCTCCTAAATAAAATAATTAAATAAACTATATATTATTTGTATAAATAAAACAAATTTTTACATAGAAATCAAAATAAAACTCTCATTTTTGAATTTAAAGTGAACTAACGATAAATAATTAAAAACTTACTTGACAATGTATTCATTTTATCATTAAATACCTAAGCTTAGTAGTAGGAGATATAATGAATAAAAAAATAATAATAGCAATGATATTAATGTTATCTACAGTTGGATACTTAATTTCAGCTTCTTTTATAAATAATAAAATTTCATATTTATCCATAAATGATTTAAAAGCATCACCTGCAACATTTATTGGTAAGGAAATTAAAATTACAGGCAAAGTTTTAAATGATAAATTAGAAGAAAAACTAACTTCTGATGGAAAAATATATAAATTTGAAATAAAAGATAAAATGGTAAAAAAAGACCCTGCAAAATTAACTGTTCTTTATACAGGAGTTCTTCCTGATTCATTTCAGGAAAATGCAGATGTTGTATGTACTGGTGAATTAAATAAAAATGGTGAATTTATTGCAAGTTCAATTATTGCAAAATGTCCTTCCAAATACGAAACACAAGGTGATGAACATCCTGAAGAAATTAAAATCAAGAAAAAAGAACCTCTAAATAATAATAATACTGATCATAAGGAGTAAACTTGGCTCTCATCGGACAAATTCTTCTTTACCTTGCTTTCATTATATTAATATTTTCTATAATTTATTCAGTACTAGCTATAAAAAAGAAATCTATAAAATATATTAATATAAGTAAGTACTTAATTATAAGCTCTTCATTTTTAATATGGACATCTACCATCTCATTAGTATATGCTTTTGTAACAAATGATTATACAATAAAATTTGTAGCACATTATTCTGATTCCACAACAGGTTTTTGGTATAAAGTATCAGCTCTGTGGGCTGGTCAATCAGGAAGTTTATTGTTTTGGACAGCAATACTTGCATTATTTATAATTATTATGCTTTTTACATATCCTAAAAAAGAAAATATAATGATTCCACATATATTATGGTTTCTGGGACTATCATTACTTTTCTTTTTATATATTGTGCTATTTACATCAAATCCATTTGAAGTATTTTCAATGAAAGAAAAATTACCTATGGATGGAGTGGGCTTAAATCCTCAGTTACAAACATTTTCAATGTTATTTCATCCTCCCCTTCTATATTTTGGATATGTAGGATTTAATATTGTTATTGCATTTGCATTTGCAGCATTAATCACAAATAAACTTGATTCAGGTTGGTTAATTTTATCCAGAAACTGGGCTCTTATAAGTTGGTTATTTTTAACTATTGGTAATATATTAGGAGCACAATGGGCCTATACAGAATTAGGATGGGGAGGATTTTGGGCATGGGACCCAGTTGAAAATGCCTCTTTTATTCCTTGGCTCACTTCAACAGCATATATTCACTCTGCAAATTTACAACTCAAAAGAGGTATTTTTAAAAAGTGGACAGTTTCATTAATTATGATAACTTTCGGATTAACAATTTTAGGAACATTTATTACAAGGTCTGGTTTTATTGATTCGGTTCATGCATTTGCAAAATCAACTATTGGCTGGTATTTTATTGGTTTTTTAATTGTTTTTACTCTTGTTTCTGTATTTTTAATTATTTTCAGGCTAAAAGAGCTAAAAACAGATGCAAAACTGGATTCTTTCTTTTCAAGAGAAAACACTTATGTATTTGCAAATATGGCTTTTCTCGTTGGAGTTTTCATAGTTTTATTTGGTACATTAGCTCCAAATATTTTTAAAGCCATGGGCGAAAAAATATCCATAAATCAAAGCTACTTTAACGAAGTTTTTAGCCCTGTTGGTTTATTTATTTTATTATTAATGGGACTAGCACCTGCATTTTCTTGGAAAAAAATCACAAAAAATAATTTTCAAAAGAGATTATTACCTGCTTTTGCTTTAACAATAATTTTTACAATAGCAATTATATTATTTAAGCCTATTATGATTAAAAAAATAGCAAATATCTATTCTCTACTTGCAATATCATTATCTTTTTTTAATGTCATTATTATTATTTATGAATTTTCTTGGGCATTCAAACACTTAAAAAAAGAAAACTATTCATTTAAAAATGCTCTAATATGGTTATTTGTAAAAAGAAATAGTAAATATGCAGGATACCTAGTACACTTAGGGATGGTTATGATATTTATTGGCCTTTCAGGAACTGCATTTAATACAGAAAAATCAAAAATGCTTGAATTAAATCAGAGTTTAAAGATAGAAAATTATGAATTAAAATTTAAAAAAATATATCTTGACAGCTCAAATGTTGATAAAGACCAGGTTTATTCTGTTATAGATTTATACAAAAATAATAAAAAAATTGATGTATTAAAACCTCATAAAAACTTTTATAACAATGCAATAGAAGGTGTAACTTCGGAAGTATCTATTTATTCAACAGCAATAAAAGATTTATATGTTGTACTAGAAGGTTTTGACATAGATAAAAATTTAATTTTCATAAGAGCATATATAAATCCATTGATTATCTGGCTTTGGATTGGTGGTTTGGTTATTATGATTAGTTCAATTCCATTATTCTTTAGAAAAGTATTAAAGGAAACCAAAGAGGCAAAGGAAGCAAATGTTTAAAATCTTATTTATGATTGTTTATTTATTATTTATTAATATTTATGGTGAAATTTTTCCTTATGGAAAAATTGATGATAAAATTTATACATTAAAGGATTATTATAACTCCATTGGTATTGATGACATCAGCTTAAGAATTAATGAATGCGATAAAGAAAAGAAAAACTGCAATACAGATATTATAATTAATTCTTTTAAAAATAACAAAAAAGAAAACAAAGTCTTTTTTAATTTTGATTTTGGAAAAATAAAAATTATTTCAAAAGGAAGATATCAAAATCACTCAGCAGTTATTATTAGCCATAAAGTAATTGTTCCTGATAAAGAAACAAAAAATGACAAAACAGTAGTCACATATTGGTTAATTAGCAATAAATCAGGCAAGTATACTAAAACACAGGCATTAAAAACTGATAGTAAAATATTAAAGAATGATGACAGCCCTCTAATTTTTGAAAATTTTGGACTATTAAATACTAAAACAAATAAATTCATATCTCAAACTAATCAGATGGGTGTAATATCCTCTGTAATAATTGATGAAAATAATTTTATTAAAGTATCAAATGGTAAAAAATGGATAAATATAGACAGTTATTATCTAGCAAAGAATAATTTTATTTCACTCTATCCAGATATAAAATCAAATAGAGTTTTTATAGTTGTTTATAAAAATATAAATCCTTTTAATAAAGGTCTTGACTTAATTATAGCAGACTTTGATACAAATAGTTTTTTTATTACGAATATTTACAATAGTGAAAAAGATAATTTTGGATATTACCCCTCTGTATATACTGATGAAGATAATATTTTTATTACAGCTAAAAGCTTAAATAAAAATATACAAAAATCAATTATCATAAATAAAAGTAACCTTAATAAAATAAAAGATTTAAAAGAAGTTAATTTAAAAAACTTTGAAAAAGAAAGTTTTATTTTCTTTACCACAGGGTTAACAATAAATAAAACTATCGGAGTAGCTAAATTCTATTCTCTAAACTCAAAATCATCATCAGATTACAAATCAAATTACAATATACTTAATTTAGGCTACTCTCCCTATATTCAGGCAGAAATAAAAAACATTCAATTAAAACTATTTTATACCTATAACCAAGTAACGAATTACAGAGAATTTGGAACAAGTTTATTATATAATCTATTCAAAAGTTTCTATACAGGTTTATCATATTCAAATGGCTATTCAACTGATGTATTTTGGATGAAAAACAGCTCAAATGAGATGGTATTTTCAAGTTATAGTGAAGATTTATATTCAAATGATATAAAAATCACATTAAAATATGATACTCTTCCATATATAAATATGAATCATGCCTATTATAGTGGTTTTTATATTAATGGAGATTTAGGAATTGGTATAAATTTTTTAAATATAAGTAACGACTTATCAAATAAGCTAAAAAAAGAAAACAATATAGATACAATTACAAATAAATATGCTTTTAGCCTTTCTGTAAAACTAAAGATAGCTTATCTCTTTCAAAAAAGATTTAAAAATTTAAAAGGAACAGGCTTTTCATTTCTTGCAGGATATAAACTAAATACAAATCTAATTAAAACATTTAACAATTCTCCTAAAAATAATGAATTATCTATTGAAATACAAAGATTAAATATTGAACATGGACCTTTTATTTCCTTTAACTGGATATTTTAGAAAATTTTTTTAGCTTCTATCAGGTTTTAAGTATTTAAAAAACTTGCAGGTCGCAAAAATACAAGTTATAGTAAGAGAGGAGGATGATATGAAAAGAATTATATTAATACTTGTAATTTTAACAATAGGAGTATCTGCTAAAACTTCATTTAAAAAACAACAGCTTAAGTTTATAAAAGTCAGACAGGCTATAGAAGATAAAGAAGACTATGTTAAAGACCTTTTTATTTTTCATGATATTAAATATGGAAGCAAAATTTTTATTAGAGTTTTTAAATTGGATAACACTCTTGAATTATGGGTTTTAAAAAATGGAAAATATAAGCTTGTAAAAGTATATACAATTTGTATGCCATCTGGAGTAATTGGCCCTAAAAGAGCTCAGGGAGATTTGCAGGTTCCAGAAGGTTTTTATTATATCAATCACTTTAATCCGTATAGCAGTTACTATTTATCTCTGGGTATTTCTTATCCAAATAAATCAGATAAAATACTCAAAACTAAAAGAGATGCTGGAGGAGCAATTTATATTCATGGAAGTTGTGTAACAATAGGATGTATGCCTCTTACAGATGATATAATAAAAGAGGTTTATATCATCGCAATGGAGAGTAAAAATAATGGACAAAATAAAATTCCTGTACATATATTTCCATGTAAAATGAATCATAAATATTGTAAATCCGCAATGAACCGTTATCCTAAAAATAAAGCCTTCTGGAATAACATAAAAGAAGGATATGACTATTTTGAAACCAATAGAACCTTGCCTAAAGTTAAAATTAATAAAAAAGGAAAATATCTTTTTAAATAAATTACACTTAAAGATGAAAAGATTTATTTTACCTTTTCTATTGATAAGTTTAAAAAACTAATGTATATTGAGTTGCTTATGGAGAGTATAATGGAGAATATAATGGAAAGAAATGATATTTTAACACTTAAAATTGATGATTTTTCACATGATGGAAAAGGAATTGCCCACAAAGATAATATTACTATTTTTGTTGAAAAAGCAATAAAAGGAGAAATGATTAATGTTAAAATAATAAAAATTTTACCTAAAAAGAATATGGCGATTGGAGTAATTTCTGAAATTAAAAAACAATCCCCTGAAAGAATTAGAGCTAAATGTGATTATAAGAATTGTGGTGGTTGTCAATTACATCATATTTCATATAAAAAAGAGCTTGAATTTAAAAAAAATGTAGTTGAAGCTGCCTTAAAAAGAATTGGTAAAGTAAAAGTAAAGGTAAATGATACAATTGGTGCAGAAAATATCTTTCATTACCGCTCAAAAGTAAGTGTTCCTGTTGGTAAAGTTAAGGGAAAGGCTGTTACAGGATTTTATGCAGTTAAATCACATAATATTATTCCAATAGAAAACTGTATTGTTCAACCTTCTTTAAATGATAGTATATTAAAAATTATCAGAGAATGGATTGATAAATATAAAATTTCAGTTTATGATGAAACTAAAAAAGAAGGAAAGTTAAAACATATTGTAATTAGGAATGGTAATAACGAAATTATGGTTATTTTAGTTTCAAAATCAAAAAGATTAAATGAAACTAAAAAACTTGTTGAAACTCTTAAAAAGTTTAATAAAAAAGTTGTTTCTATAATATTAAATGTAAATACCTCTAAAGGAAATAAAATACTTGGAAATAACAACATCACTCTATATGGAAAGAACTCAATTACAGCAAGTATTTCTGATATAAAATTTGAAATTGGGCCTGATACTTTCTTTCAGATTAATCCAGCTCAAACAGAAGTATTATATAATAAAGCAATGGAACTTGCTCAAATTAATAAAGAGGATATCGTAATTGATACTTATTCTGGTGTTGGTAGTTTAACTTTATTTCTTGCAAAAAAAGCCAAAAAAGTTATTGGTTTTGAAATAAATGAAAATTCAGTAAAAAAATCTTTTGAAAATGCTAAAAAAAATAAAATTGAAAATATTGATTTTATTTCAGGAGATGTAACTAAAAACCTTCCTGAATGGGTAAAAAATGGTAATAAATGTGATATTTTAGTTCTTGACCCACCAAGAAAAGGAGCTACTACTGAATTTTGGGATAGTGTAATTGAAGTTAATCCAAGAAAGATTATTTATATTTCATGTTATCCATCAACTCTTGCAAGGGATTTGAAATATTTAAAAGATTTTGGCTACATTGCAAAAGAAACCACACCAGTTGACATGTTCCCTAAAACACATCACATAGAAACTGTTACACTCATAGAAAAATAGCTTCAAAGCCCCGAGGCACAGCAATGCAGATACCTTTACGGGGCTTTGCTCATGTCGTTTAGCTAATTTTATATAGCCATAGTGTACCAATACTTTCACGCCAACCTCATTAAATACATGAATAAATACATGAATAAATACATGAATAAATACATTATGATTGTATTTCTTTGTCAAGATTATGGTGTGTTTTTTATGAAAATTTTGTGAACCTATACTTATAGTTTTATTTAGAATTGCTAATAGTTAATAAATATGATAATAAAAAGAATGTTTTTGAGGAGAAAAAATGAAATTTATTATTATTTTGATGTTAACACTGTTTTTAGCATCATGTACACCTGTTAAAGATAGCGATATTCTTATAAAGAAAAATGAAATTGCTAACTTAAAGGGTTTAAAACTTGGAGCCAAACTTACTTTAAAGAAAACAACTAAAATTTCTGAAATATTAAAAAATCCTAATAAATTTATTAATAAAAAAGTGTTAGTAAAAGGAACAGTTACTTCTCTATGTTCAAGAAGAGGATGCTGGATGGAAATTGTAGGCACTGAAGTTGGTGAAAGAATCAGAATTAAAGTAAGAGATGGAGTAATTGTTTTTCCTATGAGTGCCAAAGGAAAAGATGCCTATGTTGAAGGAACAGTTTTCTCTATTAATGTAAGAAACCGAAACCATAAAAAACCAGCTTGCGGACAGGAACATAAAGAAGGAAGTGGTTGCGAACAAAAAGTTGCAGCTAATATTAAAACAATATATCAAATTCAGGGAATTGGGGCGATTATTTTAGATTAGTATGAATAAATGGAGAAAGATAAATAATATTCTGCATAGAGATTTTGGTTATTTTTTTGCAGGATTAACTATAATTTATGCAATTTCAGGAATTGCAGTAAATCATATTAATAGCTGGAACCCGAATTACATAATAGAAAGAAAAACTTTTAATCTTACATATAGTGAACTAAATACTAAAAATATAATATCAATATTAAAAACCTTAAATATAAACGAAACAAAATATAAAGTATTACAAACAGATGTAAATTTAACTCAAATTTTTTTAAAAGATAAAACTATTTCAATTAATACTAAAACCAAAAAAATATTTTATGAATCTGTTAAAAAAAGAGCTGTTTTTCATGCTTTTAATAAGCTACACTTAAACCATATAAAGGGATTCTGGACTTATTTTGCTGATTTTTATGCTTTTGTTTTAATTTTGCTTTCTGTAACGGGATTCTTTGTTTTAAAAGGGAAAAAAGGTCTAAAATGGAGAGGAACAATTTTAGGAATAGCTGGCTTAATTATTCCTGTTATTTTTATATTCATTTTTTAATCAATGATTTTCTTAAATGATTTATATACCTTTTCGTAGTTTTCAGCATCACTATCTGAATCAAGAATAACTCTTAAAAAATCATCATTTAAAAATTTAATATAGAATGATTTAATATATGGATACGAATAAGACTTATTTAATACTGGATATATAAATTTTTTACTTGGAGTTATTTGCATAAACATATAGACTGAAAATGTTAATAATACAATTACCTCAACAACAATAAGACTTAATTTTATACCTTTTTGGGTTTTTGTTTTATCAATATATTTTTTACTTATTTTAGAAAATAACTTTCTGAATAAAAAAAGAATTAATAAGTTTATTAAAAAACCTAAAACAATAGATGTTGTGTGTGTATCAGGAGTTATAATATTTAATTTTTTTAATAAAAAACCTGTTTTATTAGAAAATCTAGCACTAAGACTAAATATAATAAAAATTTGAACATAATCAAGTAATTTGACATGAAATTCTTTTTTGTAGCTGTAAATAATTATATTTATCATAATAAAAAAGAATAAAATATCAATAAAAAAATAGAAATTCATAAAACCCCAGCACCCCAAATGACTTTATCATAAATTAATGTTAAATATCAAAAAAAGAAAGCTAAGCTTTACTTTTTTAAAAGTGAAGATAATTTTGTAGAGCCTAACTTTAGTATGGCTCTATAAAATTAGCTGAACGACAGAAATTAAGACTTTTCAAGGCTTAATTTTCCAAGCTCCCTAAATTTTATCATACCCTCTACTGCAATCCATAGAATAATCACAATAATAATAGAATTGATTATAGTTAAAAAATACTTTTTGCCATTTATAAAATCTATTTCATTGTTAATAGCTGCCCATACAGTTACAATTGTCATAAATACTGCAGGCAACCCAGTAACAAGCCATTTCTTTCCACCTTTATCTTTTAAATAAAGAGTAATTATAATTAATGCTAGAGCTGAAAGTGTTTGATTAACCGCTCCAAAAAGAGGCCACATAGATAAAGCCCCCTTTCCATCTGCTCCTGTTATAAATGCAAGTAAGGCTGCACTAATTACAGCAAATGCAGTTGCTACAAAACGATTTTTAAATATATTCATTTTTAGTCCAACAAATAATTCTGTTACAATATATCTCTGTATCCTTGTTGCAGAATCAAGAGTTGTTGAAGCAAAAGACGCCACAAATACACCCATAATTGTCATTGCAATAAACTGTGGTATTCCTAATGTAGTAATCATATTACTACTACCCATTACAAAGGCCCCTATTTTAGAGCCTAAACCTTTTGCGGCATTCCATGACTCATAATGATGTTGCCATGCCTCTGCTCCATGAAGGCCATGAAACCCTAATCCAATTCCACCTGCAACAGCAATTAAAACTAAAATTGCCAGAACTCCTTCCATAAGCATTGAGCCATAGCCTACAAATAAAGCATCTTTTTCACTTATTACCTGTTTTGAAGTTGTTCCTGATGATACAAGTGAATGAAATCCACTAATTGCACCACATGCTATTGTTATAAATAAAAATGGAAGCAAAGGTGGTGCATCTTTAGGAGCAAAATCAAAAGCGGGAGCAACAATCGTCATATCTTTTGTAAAAACTGCTCCAAAAACTCCAAGTATTAATAATGTCATTGCCACAATAAGCTGATAAGCATTTATGTAATCTCTTGGCTGAAGTAAAATTGTAACAGGTAATACAGAAGCAATAAAAGCATATATTAATAATATTATAGTCCATACTCCTGTTGGTGGTATTCCAAAAATAGAAGGCATCTCAAATTTAAAATAATATCCTGCAATAACAGTTGCATACATTGCAATTAATGCTAAAATAGAATAAAGAGTAATATTTTTTCCTTTTTTATAAACTAAAAAACCTAAAGTCATTGCAATAGGAATTTGAGCCCATACAGGAAAAACAGAAGAAGGATAAATTTTAAAAATAATAGCAATAACAAGACCAAAAATAGCAATTACAATCCATAATTCTAAAAAAACAATTGCAAAAAAGAGTAATTTTGTTCTGTTGTTTAAATATTTGGCTGTATATTCTGAAATTGACTTACCCTCATTTCTCATTGAAATAACAAGAGAGCCTAAATCATGAACAGCACCCATTACAACAGAGCCAACAAAAATCCATATAATTGCAGGAACCCAGCCCCATATAACAGCTATTGCAGGACCTACAATAGGGCCTGTTCCTGCAATTGAAGTATAATGATGTCCAAATATAACCTCTTTTTTAGTAGGAACATAGTCAATTCCATCTTCCATTGTAACAGAGGGTGCAATATTTTCTTCTGATAGGTTAAATATTTTTTTACTTAAAAATCTTCCATAGAAACGATACATTAAAACATAGCCTGCAAATGGAATAAGCATTAATAATAAGATGTCCATATTTTCCTCTAATAAACAATATCAGAAATATAAAAAAATATTATATCTATGTCAAGTTATTTTTGGTATAAGATTTTATTTGCCTTTTTTAGCTTTTTTAACTTTTTGCCAGTATTTTTTAACTGCTTTTAAATGCTCTGCGTAAGTTGTTGTAAATGTATGCGTTCCATCATTATTAGAAACAAAGTAAAGATATTTGGTTTTTACTGGTCTTATTGCAGCTTCAATTGACTTATGATTAGGATTTCCTATTGGTCCTGGAGGTAAACCTTTATAAATATAAGTATTATATGGATTTGTTGGATCTTCAAGCATTTTTTTGGTTATTGCAGCATGATATTTTGTAGATTTTCGACCTGTAACCTGATAAATTACTGTTGGATCTGTTTGAAGAAGCATATTGATTTTTAATCTATTATGAAAAACAGATGAAACTTTAAATCTTTCACTATCAGTTGTTGTTTCTTTACCAATAATTGATGCAATAGTCATAAGCTGATGTTCTGTCCAGCCAAGTTTCTCTCTTTCTTCTTTGTATAATGCAAGTTTTTCCATTGTATTTTTTACTAATCTATCAAGAACTATTTCTGGTTTTGTCCAATGTTTAAATTTATATGTTTCTGGATATAAATATCCTTCTATTGTAGGAATATAGTTTTCTCTGTCCTTAGGAATCACAGCAGAAATATTATATTTTTTTAAAGTTTCAGAAGATTCACATAATTTAATAAATGGTTCTGCTTTTGTAACTTCTGCTTTTTCTAAAAGCAATGCAATTTCCTGATATGTTAAATTTTCAGGAAGGGTTACTTCATATTGAGCTTCTTTTCCTTCTACTAACACTTTTAAAACATCTTCAGGCAATAAATCAGTATAAAACTCAAATTCTCCATTTTTTATTTTTGTATCCATAGCTTTTAATCTTACAAATATTACAAAAGAATTTACATCTGTAATAATTTTTTTATTTTTGAGTAATTTTGCTATTTCAAGTACTGATTTCTTAGGGATTACAATATTTACTTTTGTATGAGTAGTAGATGGTTTTTTATTTATGTATGTAAAAAAATCGCTGGAGCTATATTTTTTTACAAAGAGTAATTTAATAACATATTTTAAATTAGCTCCTTTATTTTCCTGAGAAAACTTACTGTATTCAGAACCTATATAAGCCCCCAGACTTCCTGCAATAAGGAGAACTGTAACCAAAAAGATAATTATAAATTTTTTCATATATCCCTCTTAAATTAAATTTATTTATGAATTTCTACTTAAAAAATCCAGATAATTCTGTAAAAATATTGTTGCAGCAATTCTATCCACATTTTCTTTTCTTTTTTTCCTTGATACTCTTCCTTCTGTTAAAATCTTTTCTGCAGAAACAGAAGATAATCTTTCATCCCAGTAAAGAACTTCAATTTTTAATGTAGTTTCTATTAAACTTCCTAACTCTCTTACATATTTTGCAGAATGCTCTTCTTTTCCTGTTAGAGTTAACGGAAGCCCAAGTAACAATTTATTTATCTGGTTATCATTAATTAAATCCTCTATAATTTTTAAATCTTTCTTAATATCACTTCGATGAATTGTAGTTAATGGAGTTGCTATTGAAATTATGGTATTTGCTTTAGCAACTCCAATCCTTTTTGTTCCTATGTCAAGTGCTAAAATTTTCATATTAAAATATAAATATTACTCCTAATTTAAATCTCATTGACATATAGGATGTTGGATTATTTAATTGATTTCCTATTTGAAATTCCTGAGATTCTTCTATTGCCAAATTTGAATTAATAAAAAACTTAAATCCAAGCCCCATTGTTGCAGCAATTGGAGTATAAACAACTGCACTTGTAAAATAAGGATTAAGTGTTACCCCAAGTTTTAGAAAAGGTTTTAAAAAACGAGTTAGCCTTGGTAAATTATATTTTGCACCACCTTCGATATGTAATAAAAAATATTTATCAACAAAACCAAAACCCAAATTACCATAAATTGCAAGTTGAGAATCAATTAAAGAAGTATTATATTCAAAATCTGAATTAATAATCATTAAAGTATCAACTTCTGAAGCAAATGACATATTATATTCAAAGCTCGGAATAATAAAAACCCTGCCTATATCATCTGCTTTGGGATTAATATTTAATACTTGCTCTTCCTTTTTATCTTCAGGCCGATGTTGCACTGCAACATCGGTTACCATCGTAGCATTGCTACGATGCTCTTTCTCTACCTTTTTATCTACCTTTTTAT
>Ga0256827_10001644_pt1 | contig 14367 bp, 13 predicted proteins | sample CV84metaG_FD_185977 | JGI IMG/M metagenome (GOLD analysis project Ga0256827, IMG submission 185977) | Hydrothermal vent microbial communities from East Pacific Rise, Pacific Ocean - CV84 | ecosystem: Environmental > Aquatic > Marine > Hydrothermal vents | place: Pacific Ocean: East Pacific Rise... | reverse complement strand
TACTCCAAAATCTAAGAACTCATTAAATACACAATTTAAAAGAGATAATAAAGTAATTTTAAATCCAAAATTAGGCTTTAAAGATGGTGAAGCTGTAAGAGTATCATCCCCCTACGGTTCAATAGAACTAGAGGCTCATCTAAGTACTACTATTCGTAAAGATTGTGTACTAATAACTAACAATACCATAGGAGTAAATAACTTAACCCCACCAATACTTAGCAATGAGGGAAATAATGCTTGTTATCAAGAGGTTAAAGTTGAAGTAGAGAGAGTATGAATTATTATATCTGTTAAATATAAATATTTTTGTTATAAGTAAAAAGATACTAAATGAATTTGATTTATTGTAAGAATGGCGCGGTGGACGAGACTCGAACTCGCGACCCCCTGCGTGACAGGCAGGTATTCTAACCAACTGAACTACCACCGCACCTAAGACCAATTTAATGGTTGAAAAGAATTATATCTTTTTTTAGCTTAAAACTAACAAGATATATTTACTAACGAAATAAATTTCGTGAGCTGTCTAGTAAAGACATTTAATGGTGGTCGCTACAAGACTCGAACTTGTGACATCTACCTTGTAAGGGTAGCGCTCTACCAACTGAGCTAAGCGACCAAATCAACTTTCTACTTACAAAACAAGTTTTGTTAGTTGTCTGCTGAAGACATATTTTAAAGGTGGCGACCCTTAAAGGATTTGAACCTCTGTTTTTGCGTTGAAAACGCAATATCCTTGGCCACTAGATGAAAGGGTCAAAGAGATTAAATTATCTATCTAATTAAAGAATTTAATAATGGTGACCCTTCATGGATTCGAACCATGGGCCCACTCCTTAAAAGGGAGTTGCTCTACCAACTGAGCTAAAAGGTCATACAAAATAATGGCGCGGTGGACGAGACTCGAACTCGCGACCCCCTGCGTGACAGGCAGGTATTCTAACCAACTGAACTACCACCGCACCTAAATACCAAATTAATGGTTAAAAAATAAATATTAACGAAACAAGTTTCGCAAGTCGTCTATCAAAGACAATATTAATGGTGGTCGCTACAAGACTCGAACTTGTGACATCTACCTTGTAAGGGTAGCGCTCTACCAACTGAGCTAAGCGACCAAATTAGCTTTTTGCTTATTTTTAAGCTATCTGCTAAAGACATTTAGTGGTGACCCTTCATGGATTCGAACCATGGGCCCACTCCTTAAAAGGGAGTTGCTCTACCAACTGAGCTAAAAGGTCACATCTTAAACACTTACTTGTGATTAAGTGGACGGAATTATAGCTTATAATACTTTTAATGTCAAGTGTTTTTTGAAAAAAAGTTATTTTTTTAAAAAATTAGCTAATTTTTCAATGGCAAAGATGGTAGATTTTACCTGTATTTCTTCTCTATTTCCTTCAAAATGAGACTTGTATACTACTTTTTTTGTAGGTGTTAATACTCCTATATATACAGTACCTACAGGCTTTAACTCTGTACCACCTGTTGGACCTGCTACTCCTGAGACGGCTAAAGCATAATTAGAATTAGCCATAGCTTTTATGCCATCTAACATTTCATAAACACACTTCTGGCTTACTGCTCCATAGTTATCTAAAGTCTCTCTACTAACACCTAGCCAATTATGTTTTATCTCATTTGAGTAGGTGACACACGATCCATTGAGTATCTTTGATGAGCCAGAAACAGATGTAAAGGCTGAAGCTATTCTTCCACCTGTACAACTCTCTGCAAAGCTTATGGTTTGATTTTCTTGACTTAATTCCAATATGATTTTTTCTATTATATGTTTTATATTCATAAAGTATTGTATCAAAAGTAGCCTCTAATCCTCTTTTAGATAAAATCCAAACAAATAATAGATTTAAGGTAATATATACAATGGACTACAAAGACACACTTCTTCTTCCAAATACAAAGTTCCCTATGCGTGGTAATCTTCCAAATAATGAACCTAAAAAATATAAATCTTGGTTCGATGCTGATATTTATGAACAGATGAAAGCTAAAAGAGCAGATGCTCAAATGTTTACACTACATGATGGACCTCCTTATGCAAATGGTGACATCCATATTGGTCATGCACTAAATAAAATTTTAAAAGATCTTATTTTAAAATATAACTATTTTCAAGGTAAAGCTGTTCGTATGACTCCAGGTTGGGACTGTCATGGTCTACCAATAGAGCAGAAAGTTGAAGAGAAGCTTGGAAAAAGTAAAAAAGAGGCTATGCCAACAGAGAAGTTTAGAGAACTTTGTAGAGAACATGCTGCTAAATTTGTAAATATTCAAAAAGAGGGCTTTAAAGCTTTAGGTTGTATTGCAGATTGGGAAAATCCCTATGTAACTATGGATTTTAAATTTGAAGCAAATATCTATAGAACTCTATGTGAAGTTGCAAAAAAAGGTCTTTTAGTAGAGAGACATAAGCCTATTTTTTGGTCATGGGCAGCTAGAACAGCATTAGCAGATGCAGAGGTAGAGTATGAAGATAAAGAGGATTACTCAATATTTGTTCATTTTGAATTATCTGATATGGCTAAAGAAAAACTAGGCATAGATGGTAAGGCAGGTCTTGTTATTTGGACTACTACACCTTGGACTCTTCCTTCAAATACAGGTATCTCTTTAAATCCTGAAGAGATGTATGTACTAACTGATGATGGACATATAGTAGCAGAAGCTAGATATGATGATATGATTGCTCAAGAGGTAGTATCTGGACATGCTAGTAGAAAAATAGCTGCAACTGAGATGGAAAATTTACTAACTATAAACCCACTAAACGGTAGAAGTTCAACTGTAGTTTTAGGTGACCATGTACTTATGGATGGTGGTACAGGTTGTGTGCATACAGCTCCTGGACATGGAGAAGATGACTATAGAGTTGGTTTAAAATATGGTCTTGATGTAGTTATGCCTGTAGATGAGAGAGGCTGTTTTGATGAGTCTGTAGTAGGTCTTAATCTTCTTCCTAATGCTGAGGAGTTTGTAGGTACTCATATTTTTAAAGCAAATGAGCCTATTTTAGAGATGTTAGGTGACTCTTTGCTTAAGCAGAGTAAGTTTATGCACTCATACCCACACTGTTGGAGAACAAAAAAACCACTCATATATAGAGCAACAAATCAATGGTTTATATCTATAGATGATAAAGCAGAAGGTTCAGACAATACTTTAAGACAAAATGCACTAAATGCCATAGAAGATGTTAAGTTTTACCCTGAAACATCTAAAAATAGATTAAAACCTATGATAGAGGGTAGACCAGATTGGTGTATATCTCGTCAGAGATCGTGGGGAGTTCCCATAGCATTCTTTAGAGTTAAGAGTACTAAAGCTGTTATATTTGATGAAGATGTTTTAGAGCATATTGCTAATTTATTTGACCAAAAAGGTGCAGATGCTTGGTATGAGATGAGCATATCTGAACTACTGCCAGAGGGTTCAAAATATAATGCAGATGATTTAGAGAAAATTACAGATATACTAGATGTATGGTTTGACTCTGGTTCAACTTGGAACTCTGTACTTAGCTCTGGTAACTATGATGCAGGTGAGTATCCAGCTTCATTATATTTGGAAGGTTCAGATCAACATAGAGGTTGGTTTCAGTCTTCACTTCTTTTAAGTTCGGCTGTTAATGGGGTATCTCCATATAAAACACTTATTACCCATGGCTTTACTGTCGATAAAAAGGGTGAAAAGATGTCTAAGTCAAAAGGTAATGTTGTATCTCCAGATAAAGTTATAAAACAGTATGGTTCTGAAATACTTAGACTATGGGTTGCACTATCTGATTATCAGTCAGATTTAAAAATATCTGATGGCATACTAAAACAGACAGCAGAGCAGTATAGAAAAATACGAAATACATTTAGATTTTTACTTGCAAATGTAGATGATCTTGATGCGTATGTAGAGAGTAGTAGTTATGGTGAGCTAGATAGATGGATTTTAGCAAAAGCAGGTAGTGTATTTAACTCTGTGAAAGAGTCATTTGATAACTATGATTTCCTTAGAGGTTTTGCAACTCTAAATAACTTTATAACCAATGAACTCTCTGGAATCTATATGGATATAACCAAAGATAGATTATATTGTGAAGATAAAAATGCCTCATCAAGAAGAGCAACTCAATCAGCTATGTCTCATATTGCAAAAGCAATGTTAGGTTTAGTCGCACCAGTACTCACATATACAGCAGATGAGATACTTGAATATGCTCCTAGTCTATTTAAATCAGATATGGAAAATATATTTGACTTAACTTATGTGGCAGTACCAAATGTTGAAGCTCCATTTGATGATGCTTTACTATTGGAAGCTCGTGAAAAATTCTCTGAAGCTATAGATGGTCTAAAGAAGGATAAGACTATAAAAGCTACACTAGAGTTAGAGATAGTTGGTGACTTAAGTATTTTAGCTATAGAAGATAGTAAAGATTTAGAAGATTGGTTTGTTGTATCTGCTATGAAAAGTTCAAGTAGTAGTGAAGAGTTAGCATCATTCAAAGTAGATGGTAAAATATTTACAGTACATAAAGCTTCACAAGCAAAATGTCCTAGATGTTGGAGATTTACAAGTAAAGATGAAGAGACAGCTTGTGAGAGATGTGCTAAGGTTGTTGCGTAATGTTTGACCTTTCCCAGCCCATACATACAGAAATTATAGTTGGTTCTATAGTATTCATATTTGCTTTGGTAGGGCTAGGTTTGGGGATTGTGGCTTATTATAAGAAGAGATTAAATAAATAATTATTGTTACTTTGTTTCAATATTTTAAATTTATTATTATATTTATAAAATTGTATTTTATTCTTCAAGCTAAGTTGAGTTACAATAATAAATACTATCATTTGATAGAAAGAAATTTTAAAGGATAAAAATGTTAAAAAAAATAGTAGCAGGAACAATTATATTTGCAACTACAACTCTATTTGCTATGAGTGTAAGTGAATTAAACAAAGCTTCAAAAACGGAGCTTATGCAAATAAATGGTATTGGTGAAGCTAAAGCTGAAGCTATCATTAAAGAGAGAAAAAAAGGTAAATTTAAATCTATTGAAGATGTAACTAGAGTTAAAGGTATTGGTGATTCTCTTGCTAAAAATATTAAGAATGATGTTAAAGTAAAAAAGCCATCTACTACGAAATCTAGTAAAAGTAGTAAAAAATCTACAACTAAGAAAGAGTCTACTAAAAAACACTCTAGTAAAAAAGAGACTTCTAAAAAAAATTAGTTAAAATTTGATATACTATGACTTCTACTTAAAGTAGTAGTATATCTACTTATTATATGATACTTTTTTATAACTTTATATTTTTAAACATACTTCTTTCAAAATCCAATAAAGTCCAAAACAACTTTTAGATATAATCACAGAATTATTTACTGCATAGGAAAAATACTGTGATTACATTAAAAGAAGCATTAACAAAATCAAATGAAGAGATGGCAGAATTTAGGCTCGAACTTGAGGCTAAAGCTAAAGAGTCAGGGCTAAATGCTTATGTAGGATTTGAGAGTTCTGGTGATGGTGTTCCTATACTCATAAAAGACAACATTCAGGTTAAAGATTGGTCAGTAACATCAGGTTCTAAAATACTTCAAGGCTATATAGCACCTTATGAGGCAACTGCTATTAAAAATCTTAAATCTAAAGGCATGATGGCATTTGGTAGAGCAAATATGGATGAGTTTGCTATGGGTTCTACGACAGAGAGTTCATATTATGGAGCTACTAAAAATCCACATGGTGAAAGTAGAGTTCCTGGTGGATCTTCAGGTGGTTCAGCAGCAGCTGTTGCAGGTGGCATTGCCATTGCAGCATTAGGCTCAGATACAGGTGGGTCTATTCGTCAACCTGCAGCTTACTGTGGGGTTGTTGGTATGAAACCAACCTATGGAAGAGTCAGTCGTTTTGGTTTAGCCTCTTATGCTTCTTCACTTGATCAAATAGGACCAATAACACAAAATGTTGAAGATGCAGCCATACTTTATGATGCTATAAAAGGTCATGATGAAAAAGATTCAACCTCTGCAAATTTTGAAATAGAAGATATTGCTAACAACATAAATAGTGATAGAAAGTTAACTATTGCAGTTATAGATAACTACATAAGTGAAGCAGATGAAGATATTCAAAATGCTTATGCAAAAACTATAGAATTGCTAAAAGAAGCAGGGCATACTATAGTTCATAAAAATATGCAAAATACTAAGTATGATATTGCTACTTATTATATATTGGCAACGGCAGAGGCAGCTACTAACCTTGCTAGATTTGATGGTGTACGATATGGTGCAAGAGCAGAATCAAAAACTACAGAAGAGCTTTACTTTAACACAAGAAGTGAAGGTTTTGGAGATGAAGTAAAAAGAAGAGTTTTACTTGGAAACTTTGTACTATCTTCTGGCTACTACGATGCTTATTATGTAAAAGCACAAAAAGTAAGACACTTAATTAGAGATGAATTTAATGCTATCTTTAAAGACGCAGATCTTATTTTATCTCCTGTTGCACCATCAGTTGCTCCTAAAATAGGTGCTTCTAAAGATCCATTAGAGATGTATAAGAGTGATATGTATACTATTGCCATTAACTTAGCTGGATTACCTGCTATTTCACTTCCAGTTGCTAAAAACTCTGATGGTATGCCAATAGGACTACAACTTATAGGTAAAGCATTTAGTGAAAAAATACTTTTTGATGGTGCTTTAAGCATGGAAAAAGCTGTAAATTACAATAAATAACCAAAAGGACAAAATATGAATATTAAACAAAGAGCATTAACATTTGAAGATGTACTACTAGTACCACAACACTCCACAGTCCTTCCTAAAGAAGTAAGCATAAAGAGTAATCTTACAAAAAGAGTTACATTAAATACTCCAATAGTCTCTGCTGCTATGGATACAGTTACAGAGTATAAAGCAGCAATTGCAATGGCACATCTTGGTGGAATAGGTGTTATTCATAAAAATATGGATATAGAGACACAAGCTAAACAAGTAAGAAAAGTTAAAAAATCGGAGAGTGGAATTATTATAGATCCAATATATATTTCACCAAATAAAACAGTAGCTGATGCAGATGCTATGATGGCTGAATATAAAATATCAGGTGTTCCTGTTGTAGATGAAGATATGAAATTATTAGGAATTATTACAAACAGAGACATGCGTTTTATAACAGATATGACTCAAACAGTATCTTCAGTTATGACATCAGCACCTTTACATACAGCAAAAGTAGGTACTACACTTGATGAAGCTGCTAAAAGGCTTCAAGAGCATAAAGTTGAAAAACTTCCACTAGTAGATGAAAATAATGTACTTCAAGGTCTTGTAACTATTAAAGATATTGAGAAGCGTGAAAAGTTTCCAAATGCAAATAAAGATGAACACGGAAGATTAAGAGTTGCTGCAGCTATTGGAGTAGGGCAATTAGATAGAGCAGCAGCTTTAGTAAAAGCAGGTGTAGATGTTATTGTTCTTGATTCTGCACATGGACACTCTCAAGGAATTATAGATACAGTTAAACTCATAAAAAAAGAGTTAGATATAGATATTATAGCAGGAAATATTGCAACAGGTGCTGCAGCACAAGATTTAATTGATGCAGGGGCTGATGGTGTTAAAGTTGGTATAGGACCGGGTTCAATATGTACAACAAGAGTGGTAGCTGGGGTAGGTGTACCACAAATGTCTGCAATAGATGAAGTTGCAAAAGTTGCAAACAAGGCTGGTGTACCAGTTATTGCAGATGGTGGCATAAGATATTCAGGGGATGTAGCAAAAGCTTTAGCTGTTGGTGCATCATGTGTAATGTTAGGTTCAGCACTTGCTGGTACTTATGAAGCACCAGGTGAAATGATACTTTTTAATGGAAGACAGTTTAAAGAGTATAGAGGTATGGGAAGTATAGGTGCTATGACAAAAGGAAGTACAGATCGATATTTCCAAGAGGGAACAGCAGCAGATAAATTAGTCCCAGAAGGAATTGAAGGTAGAGTCCCATATAGAGGTCGCATTGGGGATGTTGTTCATCAAATGATAGGTGGACTTAGATCATCTATGGGTTACTGTGGGTCAGAATCAATTAAAATGTTTTGGGAAAAAGCAGAGTTTGTTGAAATTACTTCTGCTGGACTTAAAGAGTCACATGTTCATGATGTGACAATTACTAAAGAATCTCCTAATTACCATAGTTAATAGAAGATTAACTATAGATAAAATAGATAATTTTTGTAAAGAAAAATTACTATTTTATCATCTTTTCTAATATTTTCAATATAAAAAATAGTTGTTTTAACATTTTTAAAAGCTTTAAGTTACTATACTATAAATTAGATTTAATGTATAACTATTAAAATATAAATCAAATAAACTATAGGAGAGCATATGGTTATTACAGTTAGTGATATTGATGGTATAAAGCAGTATAATGCACCAGAAAACATTAAAAGACTTTTTATTTATGCTGTATCACTTTTTTTAGTGTTACTTATAGGGTTAATATATTATATTATAAGTATAAATATACAAGTATCTGACTTAGAACAATCAAATGATATGCTTTCTGAACAAATAATTGTAAGTGATAATATAGAAGAGACACTTAATGAGGTTGAAAAAGAGTTAACTGATGCGATTAATTATAAATTATCGTTAAAAGATAAGTATGAAAAAGAGAAGTTAGCTTTAAAAGAGCAATTAAATAAACAAATAGAAAAACTTACTTTAGAAAATAATAAAATAAAGAATGATAAACAACTTACTCTTAAAGAGAAAAATGAGACAGATAAACTTTTAGAAGAGCTTACAAAAGAGATAAAAGATATAGAGTCTGAACTTGAAGAAGAAGTTAAAATAAAAGAGAAGTTGAGAAAAAAATTATCTCTTAGAAAAAAGAGAAAAAAAGATGCTATCAAAAAAGAGAAAAAAAGAAAGCAGAGATTAGCGAAAAGAAAGCATAAAAGAGAAAATTTACTTAAAAGAGTTGCAAAAGCTAAATTAGGTAAAAAATATGTTTGGGGTGCTGTTGGACCTCGTACATTTGATTGTTCTGGTTTTACATCTTATGTATATAAAAAAACAGGTGTAAGAATACCTAGAAGAGCTATTCAACAGTCTAAATATGGTAAGTTGGTAAAAAGAAAATCTTTAAAACCAGGTGACTTAATTTTCTTTGATACATCTAAAGAGAGAAAAGGCTATGTTAACCATGTTGGTATATATTTAGGAAATAATAAATTTATACATGCAAGTTCTGCTAAAAAGAAAGTAGTTGTTACTAGTTTAAATAAAGCATTTTATAGCAATAGATATAAATGTGCAAGACGAATTACTCATTAAACCTTTTGTATAGCTAAGTGTATAAAACTTTAGCTTACTTATACAGAGGGTTTAACAAATTAAATAAGGAATAAAAATGTTTGGAAAAAGTAAAAAAAAAGAGACTGTAGTTGTAAAAAGTACAACTCCAACTAAAAGTGTAAAAACAGGTAGTACAACAATTATTGTAGATTGTATAGAGATTAAAGGTAATATTGAAGGTTGTGGTGCTATACATATTGATGGTACAATTCATGGTGATATTAATGTAGAACAATCAGTAGTTATAGGTGAAAAGGGTTCAGTTTACGGAAATATCAAATCTAAAAAAGTAGTTGTAAGTGGTCTTCTTGAAGGTAGCATAGTTTGTGATAATTTAGAAGTTACAATAAAAGGTCGTATTTCAGATAATATCAAATCTAAAACTATAGTATCTGATGGTAATATAGAAGCAAATGTTTATGCAGAAGAGTCTATACTTATTCAAGGTAATGGAAAAACAATTAGTGAAAAAATACATAGTAAAACCATAGTTGTAGATGGTTCTGTAAAAGGAAATCTTGTTGCTACTCAACTACTAGAGATACATAAAAATGGTGTTGTAGAGGGTAGTATGTCTGTGAAAAATATTAAAACACAAGAGGGTGGAAGAATGCTTGGTAGTATGGCAACATATATGGAAGTAAAGGCAACTAAAGTAGAAGATAATCAAGCAGAAGATATTGAAAAAGTAGAAGAAGATAGCTTTTTTAATAAAGATTAATAATATATAATACAAAAAGATTTTAAATGAATGAACAAACAATAGCCATACACGCTGGGTATGAAAAAGACTCTATGGGAACAATGGCTGTACCTATTTATCAATCAACAGCTTATGAGTTTAAAGATACAAAACATGCAGCTGACCTTTTTGCACTTAAAGAGTTAGGCAATATCTATACTAGACTTATGAATCCAACTACAGATGTTTTTGAAAAAAGGTTTTCTGTACTAGAGGGAGGAGTTGCTGCTATAGGTACTGCTTCTGGTATGGCAGCTATATTTTATGCTATTGCTAATGTAGCTCAGTCTGGTGACAATATTTTAGTTGCAAAACAAGTCTATGGGGGAACTACTACTCTAACAGGGCATACTATTAAAAGATTTGGTATAGAGACTAGATATTTTGATGTTAAAAATCCATCTGAAATAGAGGCACTTATAGATGACAGAACGAAATTAATTCTTTTTGAAAGTATTACAAATCCAAGTATTGATGTTGCAGATTTTGATGCTATAGTAAAAATTGCAAATAAGTACAATATTATAACATGTGTAGATAATACTGTAGCAACGCCAATACTTTGTAAACCATTAACTTTTGGTGTAGATGTAGTAGTACATAGTACAAGTAAATATACTACAGGTCAAGGTTTAGCTCTTGGTGGTATATTAGTAGAGAGAGATAATTTAGTAGATAAAATAAAAGGTAACTTAAGGTACAGTCACTTTAATGAGCCAGATGAGAGTTATCATGGTTTAGTCTATTCAGATGTACCTCTTCCACTATTTACACTTAGAGTAAGACTTGCACTACTTCGTGATTTAGGTGCTACACCTGCCCCATTTAACTCTTGGTTACATATTCAAGGTCTTGAAACTTTACCTCTTCGTATGAGACAGCACTCATCATCAGCACTCAAAATTGCAGAATTTCTTGAGTCACATCCAAAAGTAAGTAAAGTTAACTATCCTGGATTAAAATCAGATGTTAATTATGAATTAGGACAAAAATATTTTAATGGAGGACATTCAGGTCTTTTGTCTTTTGAAGTATCAAATAAAGAGATAGCACAAAAAATTGCAGATGCTACAGAACTGTTTTCATTAGTTGTAAATATTGGAGATAGTAAATCTATTATTACTCATCCTGCAAGTACAACGCATCAGCAACTCTCAGAAAAAGAGCTTGTAGAAGCAGGAGTACCAGCTGGTCTTGTTAGATTGAGTGTAGGTATTGAAGATACACAAGATTTAATTGATGACTTAACTAAGGCATTAGGTTAATTTACTAAGGGCTTTTTTACTCACTCTACGAGATAAAAGCCCAAATTTGGTAAAATACTAAATAATTTAATCAATAAAAGTACTTTATGAAAATCAAAACAAAAATAGCACACTTCTCATCACCACTATACTTAGAGAGTGGAAGAATACTAGAACCTTATGAAATAATTTATGAGACATATGGTACACTAAATAAAGACAAATCTAATGTTATTCTAATTTGTCATGCTCTTTCTGGTTCTCACCATGCTGCAGGTAAGTATGAGGGAGAAAGAAAAGCTGGTTGGTGGGATGGACTTATAGGTGATGGTAAAGCTGTAGATACAAGTAAATATTTTGTCATATCTACAAATGTAGTTGGTTCTTGTTTTGGCTCTACAGGTCCTATGAGTGCTAATTATCCAAGTGATGATCCATATAGACTTAGATTTCCTGTAGTTACTATAAAAGACATGATCAGAGCTCAAATGCAGTTGTTGTCATCTTTAGAAATATACCATTTAAGAGCAATAATTGGTGGTTCAATGGGAGGTATGCAAGCACTTCAGTTTGCAGTTGATTATCCAAATTTAGCTGATGATATTATCTCACTTGCTGCAACTTATGCAACAAGACCATGGACTATAGGTTTTAATAAAGTTGCAATAGAAGCAATACGAAGAGATCCACGATTTAAGCATGGTAATTATGATAAAGATGATTTTAGAGAGCATGGATTAGATGGGTTAGCCATAGGTAGAATAGCTGGACATATTTCCTATTTATCTCCTGACTCAATGGATGATAAATTTGGAAGAAACTATGTAAATAATGATGGACTTTTTGAACTTTTTGGTCGTTATGAGGTTGAGAGGTATATGGATTATAATACAGATAATTTTTCTAAAATATTTGATCCTCTCTCATATCTTTATATAGTAAAAGCCATAAATACTTTTAACTTAAGTCGTGGTTATGATTCACTATATGATGCAATATCTCGTATTAAAGCAAGAGTGCATCTTATTAGTTTTTCTTCTGATTACCTATTTTTCCCATCTGAAATGGAGCATATCTCAAAAATGATGAAAAATAATTGTCAAGATCATACATATATAAATATAGATAGTAAATATGGTCATGATGCATTTTTAGTTGAACTTGATAAGTTTGAAGACAATATTAAAGAAGTTTTACAAAGGTAAATAGTGAAAAAAGAGACATTTGAAGAGAAATTAGATTATTCAAAAGAGTTACTTGAAAAACTTATGAATCCAGATATTACACTAGAAGAGTCTGTTAGTTTATATGAAGAGGGTTTAATTAATATAAAAGAAGCTGAAAAACTTATAGAAGATGCAAAAGTTAAAATAAGAGTTATTGAACAAACTAAACAATATGTAGATGGTAATTTATAATGTCTAAAGAACTTATTGTAGCAGCACTACAGCTTCCTACACTTGGAATGAATGCAACTCGTTTAGAGTTTTACTTAAAACAAGCAAAGAGTAGGGGAGTTGATCTATTACTTTTTGGTGAGTATGTTATGAATCATTTTTTTAAAGAGTTTGCTACGATGTCTCCAAATATGGTAAAAGAGCAGAGTCGTAAACATGTAGAACTTCTTAAAAACTTTTCTAAAAAGTATGATATTGTATTTATTTCACCACTTGTGCTTAGAAAAAAAGATGGATACTATAAAACTATAGTAAAAATATCTCCAAAAAGTATTCATTATTATGAGCAACAGATTCTTATTCCTTATGAACATTGGAATGAAAAAAAGTTTTTTCAAAATGAAGTAAAAGAGTTAAAATCACCTATGAGTTTTAATATCAGAGGTTTTAGGGTCATGGTTATGGCAGGTTTTGAAATGCATTTTAGTCCATTTTGGGATTTTGTATCTAAGAAAAAAGTAGATTTAGTATTAATTCCAACAGCTTCAACATTTGGTTCACATAATCGTTGGAGAGAGATCATTAAAACAAAAGCATTTTTACATGGATGCTATATACTTAGAGCAAATAGATTGGGTGAGTATAGTGATAATGAAGTAAATTGGAAATTTTATGGAGATACTATGCTTGTATCCCCCGAGGGTGAAGTTGAAATGATGCTTGAAGATAAAGAGTCTATGCTTATAGAAGCTATAGAGAAGTCAGAAATCTTAGAACATAGAAAAGCTTGGGGATTTGAGCGAGAGTTAACTTTAAGAGAGAAGAGTAGTGACTAAAAGTCTATACTTTAAAAGGCAAATTGAACTTTGGGGTGAGACTACTCAAGAGTTATTACAAAGTAAAAGTATAGCTATTATAGGTGCAGGTGGATTAGGTTCATCTCTTGCTATGGCACTTGGTACATCAGGTATAGGAAAACTAGATATTATAGACTTTGATGAAGTATCAATCCACAATATTCATAGACAAATAGCATTTAATCTTGATGATGAGGGTAAAAATAAGGCAGAAGTTATAGTTGAGCTTATAAAAAGAAAAAATCCATTCATAGAAGTTAAATCATTCAATATGGGTTTTGATGATTTTAAAAATCTAAATCTTACTTATGATCTTATTTTAGATGCAACAGATAATCTTCCTGTACGAAATCAAATTGATAAATATGCCAAAATTAAAAAGATACCATGGATATATGCAAGTGTAGAAGAGTTCAATGGTCAAGTCTGTTTCTTTGAAGAATCAAATTTTCAAGTCTTTAATCTCTCAGATCATAATCCAGCAGGTATAGCAGCACCTATAGTTATGCATATAGCATCTCTACAAGCTAATTTTGCACTAAGATACTTAGCAGGGCTACCCATAGTAAAAGACAAGCTATATTACTTATATTACAATAAAGAGGGTGATTTAATTACCCAAAAATTTGGAATGCCAAAAAAATAAAAATACATCTTCTAAAGCATTACTTCAAATTTATAATATTTACCAATTCTAACAATAGTTTTCTAAAAATAATATCAAACCAAAAAATAAATATA